>Ga0255338_1000890_pt1 | contig 70501 bp, 67 predicted proteins | sample MeOH1_35cm_T4_19_FD_203715 | JGI IMG/M metagenome (GOLD analysis project Ga0255338, IMG submission 203715) | Sandy soil microbial communities from University of British Columbia, Vancouver, Canada - MeOH1_35cm_T4_195 | ecosystem: Engineered > Artificial ecosystem > Sand microcosm > Unclassified ... | reverse complement strand
GTTGCGCGCCGGCTCGGGATCATGAAGGAGATGCCCACCGTGATTCAGGGGGGTCTCCACTAGTGCGAGCCAAGGTCCACGTCTTCCTCAAGCCCGGCGTCCTGGACGTGCAGGGCAAGGCGGTCGAGCAGGCGCTTCACGGCCTGGGCTGGAACGACGTCGAACACGTCCGCGTCGGCAAGACCATCGAGTTCGACCTCGCGGCGGCCGACGCCGCCGCCGCCGAGGCCGAGGTCAAGGCCATGTGCGAGAAGCTGCTCGCGAACACGGTGATCGAAAGCTACCGGGTGGAGCTGGCCTAGTGCGGGGCTGGGCGGTCCTTTCCGCCCTCCTCACGCTCGGAGCCTGCGCGGAAAAGGCCGAGGCGCCGGTCGTCCACCTCGACCTCGACTGCGCCCAGCCGTTCGAGGCGCAGGCCGCGGCGCTGACCGCCCAGCAACACCTCGTGCCCGCACCCGAGGATCCGGCCGAGCCCTACCGTTTCTACAGTAGCGCCGACGGCCGGACGTCCTATCTGATCACCAAGGCGGGCGCGCCGGGCCACCCTGCGATCATGATGCAGAAGGCCCGGGGGTCCGACGTCATCACCACCGGCTGCCCCTACGGCGACAAGAAGGGCTACGACCAGCTCCACGCCTACCTGGACGGCCTCAAGCACTGGACGCGCGAGAAATGACCGGATTCCACCTGGCGGAGATCAACGTCGGCCGCCTCCTGCAACCGGTCGACCACCCGCAGATCGCCGACTTCAAGAACAACCTCGACCGTATCAATGCGCTAGCCGAGGCCACGCCCGGCTTCGTCTGGCGCCTGGTCGGCGAAGGCAACAACGCCACCGACATCCAGCCCAAGCCCGACGACCCGCTGTTCGCCATCAATATGTCGGTCTGGACCGACATGGACGCCCTGGCCGGCTTCGTCTACCGCAGCGCGCACCGCGACATCATGCGCCGGCGCAAGGAATGGTTCGAGGTCATGGCGGTCTACCAGACGCTCTGGTGGGTCCCCGCCGGCCATACGCCCAGCATCGAAGAAGGCATGGCGAAGCTGGCGGAGTTCGAGCGCCTGGGCCCCACGCCCGAGGCGTTCAGCTTCCGCCACCCCTTCCCGGCCCCGGATCGGACCCCGGTCTTCCCCGTTCTGGACAAATGCGCCTAGCGGGAGCCTTCGCCGCGATCGGCCTGCTGGCCGCGGGGCCCGCGCAGGCCGACGAGACGCTCGCCCGAACCCTGGCGTGCCGGCAGGCGGCCGACCGGGCCATGTGCCTGCTGAAAGCTTCGGCCGAGCAGGACGGCGGCAGCGCCATCTGGCGTGACGAAGACCTGCGCCGCGCGCCTCCCGTGCTGTCCGCCCTGGGCCTTACGGAGGCCGGCGTCGCCGCCGCGCGCGGAGCCAACGAGAGCGAGCGCATGTTCTTCGGCGCCATGGACGAGGGCAAGGCCGCCGTCGAGGAGGCGCTGGCGCGCGACCGGGCCGGACGCGAGCCGGCGGACGCCCTGGCGCCGATCCTGGACCTTTCGAGGGTCAGCCCGACCGTTCCACCCTTCTTCATGGCCGGCGGCGAGCTGCCCTCGCCGCGCGCCGAGGCCTATCAGGAACTTCTGGCGAGCCGCGAGGCGATGGCGCGGCCACCGAGCGTGGGGCTGGCCATGGCCGCCGCCGAGGCCTGGGAACGCGACCTGCGCGCCCCTGCGGCGTCGCGTGCGTTCCGGGCCTCCGCTTACCACCTGGCGCTCGCCCGGCTGATGCTGCGGGACGAGGCCGGCGCCGAGCGGGCCATGGCCATGATCTCCTCGCCGTTCCGGCGCATCGAATTGCTGGCGGACCTGGGCCGCTTCGACGCCGCCGTCCGGGCGGCGCTGGCCCTGAACCGCGAAGAGGCCATGGCCACGGTGCGGGCCGAGATGACCGCGGAGGCCGAGCGGATAGTTCGGGGCCAGGAGGCCGCCGCCCGCGCCGCCGCCCTGAGCCTGCCCGAGACCCTCCGCCAATCCGGCCTGCAGGACGACCCCGAGGTCGCGAAGGCGGTGCAGCAAATCCTCAGGGACCAGGAGAAGGCGGAGGGAACCGCATCGCGGGTCCCCCGCATCTCGGCGGCCGAGGTCGAGTCGGAGGTCGACGACCAGATCGGTCAGATGCAGGACCACATCCTGCGCACGGCGCTTCGCAAGCAGAGCGCCGACGCGGTCCGGCCGCTGGCCGACCGCGTGCTGCAGGACGGGAAACTGCCCGACAACCGCTACCGCTTCCCCCTCGTGCTCAAGGCGGCGACGCCCGAAACGGCCGCCGCCCGGCTGGACACGCTGGACGCCGCGCTGTCGCCGACGAAGGGCGCGGAACGGGCGGAGCCTCTGGTCCAGGCCTGGGTCGGGATCGGCCGCCCCGATCGCGCCGACCAACTCGTCGAGCGCGTCGCCGGATGGGCCCGCCAGGGTTCTGGCCGCCGCCCGTCTCCCTATGCCCAGCCCGCGGCCCGACTGCTCTGGGCGCGTGGGCGGCAGGCTGAGGCCGCCACCCTCGCGCGCCTCTCCGCGGACGAAAAGCTGAAGCTGGATATCGTGGCCGGTCGCGGCCTTGCGGGCTTCGACCGCTATTTCGCCGACGCCGACGAGCCGGAACGCAACAGTCTCATCGTCGGGTGCGGCTCCACCGCGGTGGCGGCTCGGGCCTGGCCTGTCGCCGTGGAATGCGCCCAGCGGTGGAGCACTCTCTTCACCTTGCCGCAACAGCGCTACACCCTTTCCGGGACGGCGATCGAAGGCGCTGCGCGAGCCGCCGACGCCGACGATCTCACGAGCGCGCGCCGCCTGTTCGAGATCGGCCTCGACGCGGGAGCCGCGGCCCTGGCCGCGGACCCCCAGGTCCGAACCTGGCCCAATCCGTTCTCGACGCCGAACCTTCTGGCCTACGCCAAGGGCGAACTCCGCGCCGATGGCCGCCTGCCCAGGTCCCCGTCTCCCCCTCAGCCGTAAACAGTGATAAGCGCCCGTCCATGACCAAAGCCGCCGTCATCGTCTTCCCCGGCTCCAACTGCGACCGCGACTGCAGGGTCGCCATCGAGCGCTCCACGGGCGCCAAGGTGGACATGGTCTGGCACGCCGAGACGGCCCTGCCCGACGGCCTGGACCTGATCGTGCTGCCCGGCGGCTTCTCGTATGGCGACTACCTGCGCTGCGCCGCCATCGCGGCGCTCTCGCCGGTGATGTCCGAGGTCAAGGCCGCCGCCGAGCGGGGCGTCGCGGTCGTCGGCATCTGCAACGGGTTCCAGGTGCTGTGCGAGGCGCACATGCTGCCGGGCGCCCTGCTGCGCAACGAGAAGCTGAAGTATGTGTGCAAGGCGGTCGACCTGGAGGTCACCAACAGCCAGACCCGCTTCACCGCCGGCTATGCGGGCCGCCGCGAGGTGGCCATGACGGTCGGCAACGGCGAGGGCAACTTCTTCGCCGACGAGGCCACGCTGGACCGGCTGGAGGGCGAGGGCCAGGTGGTCTTCCGCTACCGCGACAACCCCAACGGCTCGGCCCGCGACATCGCCGGAATCGTCAACGCCCGCGGCAACGTCCTGGGCCTGATGCCCCACCCCGACCGCGCCTTCGAGGCTGAGCTGGGCTCGGCCGACGGCGCGATCCTGTTCCAGAGCGCGCTGGCGAGCGCCTGAGGGCACGTTTCTCCGCTAGCGGGCGCGTTGCGGGTCGATCTATGGTCACGCCTCGGCCTCCCCGGGGAAAATCATGAGTTCCAAAGTGCTGCTTCGAAGCGCCGCCGCCTGCGCCGCGCTCGCCCTCTCATTCGTCTCGGCCCAGGCCCAGACGCCGACCATGACGCCCGACATCGCCAAGGACTTCGCGTTCCCGAAGGACGCCTACGACTACGTCAAGCGCGTCGAGATGGTCCCCATGCGCGACGGGACGAAGCTCTACACGGTGATCGTCGTGCCCAAGGGCGCGAAGGACGCGCCGATCCTGCTGACGCGGACGCCCTACAACGCCAAGAAGATGGCCAACCGGACGCTGTCGCCGCACGCCACGGCCACCGCCGCCCAGATGGACGAGCCCTTCCTCGAGGACGGCTACATCCGGGTCTACCAGGACGTCCGCGGCAAGTACGGCTCCGAAGGCGAGTACGTGCTGAACCGCCCCCTGCGCGGGCCGCTCAACGCCAGCGCGGTCGACCACGCCACGGACGCCTACGACACCATCGACTGGCTGGTGAAGCATACGCCGGAGAGTAACGGCCGGGTCGGGATCATCGGCTCGTCCTATCCGGGCTTCACCGCCGCCATGGCCCTGATCAACCCGCACCCGGCGCTGAAGGCCTCGGTGCCGCAGAGCCCCATGATCGACGGATGGATGGGGGACGACTGGTTCCAGAACGGCGCGTTCCGGATGATCAACTTCGACTGGTTCACCAGCCAGATGACCGAGAAGGGCGAGGGCGACGACATCCCGCGCCAGTCCTTCGACGACTACGACAACTTCCTGCGCGCCGGTTCGGCGGGCGACTACGCCAAGGCCGCGGGCCTCGACCAGATCCCCGCCTGGCGGAAGATCAGCGAGCATCCTGCTTACGACGCTTTCTGGCAGGGCCAGGCGCTGGACAAGATCCTGGCGAAACAGCCACTGAAGGTGCCCACCCTCTGGGTCGGGGCCCTTTGGGACCAGGAGGACATCTACGGCGCGATCAAGGCCTACCAGGCGACCGAGGCCAAGGACACGGGCAACGACATGAACTTCCTGGCGCTGGGCCCGTGGCGCCACTCCGGCGTCAACTACGAGCAGCGCCAGCTGGGCGCCTCGCTGAAGCTGCCCGGCGACACCGCCACCGAGTTTCGCACCAAGGTGATGAAGCCCTTCCTGGACCAGCACCTGAAGACCGGCGCGCCCAAGGCCGATATCCCGCCGGTGTTCATCTTCGATAGCGGCGCCATGGAATGGAACCGCCTGCAGAAGTATCCGCAGGCCTGCGAGAGCGGCTGCGCCTCGGCCATGAAGCCGATCTACCTGACGCCCGGCCTGGGCCTCTCCTTCGACAAGCCCGCCAAGGGCGCGGCCTACGAGGAATACGTCTCCGATCCGGCCAGGCCGGTCCCCTACGTCCGCCGCCCGGTCCGCTGGGACGACCCCGACCAGTGGCGCTTCTGGCTCTCGTCCGACCAACGCCACGTGGACGGCCGCCCCGACGTCCTGACCTTCGTCACCGAGCCACTGACGGCCCCGCTGAAGATCTCCGGCGAGCCGGTGGTGAACCTGTTCGCCTCCACCTCGGGCACCGACAGCGACTGGGTCGTGAAGCTGATCGACGTCTACCCCGACGTCGTGCCGTCGGACGCGCCGATGGGCGGCTACGAGCTGGGCGTGGCGATGGAGATCTTCCGCGGCCGCTACCGCGAGAGCCTGGAGAAGCCCACCGCCATCCCGGCCGGCAAGGTCCAGAAATACCGCTACGAACTGCCGCCCACCAACCACGTGTTCAAGAAGGGCCACCGGATCATGGTGCAGGTCCAGTCCAGCTGGTTTCCGCTCTACGACCGCAACCCGCAGACCTTCGTGCCGAACGTCTTCTTCGCCAAGCCCTCCGACTACAAGAAGGCCACCCAGCGAATCTACCTGACCGGCGACACCGCCTCGTCCATCGAGTTGCCGGTCGTCCCGCTGCAATAGGAGCCTGCTCTCGCTCCGCGGGGTGAGCGGAAACATAACAACGTGCGGTAACGCTTGCCTAAGCCTGACCAGGTACCTTGGCCGTGGGGCAGAACGTCCCACGGCCGCCGACCGTCCTGAGAAGTCTGGGTCGCGTGATGCCGTCGAACAGCATCAATACGAACGTGGGCGCGATGGCCGCCATCGCGACGTTCAACGCGATCAACGCCGAGATGGCCGTGGTGCAGATGCGCATCACCACCGGCCGGAAGGTCAACAGCGCCAAGGACAACCCTGCCATCTGGGCCATCGCCCAGAACCAGCGCTCGGAGATCCGGGGGCTGGACGCGGTCGTAAGCTCGCTACAGCGCGGCATGGGCGTGGTGGACGTGTCCATCACCGCCGCGGAGTCGATCTCCGATCTGCTGAACCAGATGAAGGAGTTGGCCGTCTCGGCCGCCGACTACCCCGCCTCCGACCCGGCGCGCACGGCGATCAACGAGAATTACCTGGCGCTGCGCAAGCAGATCGACACCGCGGTCGCGAACGCCAGCTTCGGCGGCCTCAACCTTCTGGCCGGCGGCGGCTCCACCGACCGGATCAGGGCCCTGGCCAACACCAGCGCCACCTCGACCATCGACGTCGACCACCTGGACCTCTCGACAACGGGTTCGCTGCTGTCCGGCCTGCCCGCCGACCTGATCGGCAGCTTCACCGCGACGTCCGTCTCCGACATCGCCACGGCGACCGCCAACGTGAACAACGCCATCTCCCGCCTCGGCACGGGCTCGAAGCGGCTGGAGAGCCACCTCAAGTTCGTGAACAAGCAGCAGGACGCCCTGGAGGCCGCCGTCGGCAACCTGGTCGACGCCGACCTCGCCAAGGAGAGCGCCCGCTGGCAAGCGCTGCAGGTGCGCCAGCAGCTGGCCATCGTGGCCATGCGGATCGCCAACCAGCAGCCGTCCTACCTGCTGCAGCTCTTCCAGTAAGGCGCCCTAACGGCACGATTGACCGCACGGCCCGGCGCGTCAGTCTGCGCGCCATGACCACCCCCATGACTTCGGCCGAGCCGCCCGTCCGCGAGGTCGTCCCCGCCCACCGCTTCGACGAGGCCAAGCTGCACGCGTGGCTGAAGACCGCCCTGCCCGAGATCGGCGAGCAGCCCCTGGTGCGGCAGTTCCAGGGCGGCGCGTCCAACCCGACATTCCTGCTGACCTGCGCCGACGGCCGCCACTACGTCCTGCGCAAGAAGCCGCCCGGCCAGCTGCTCTCCAGCGCCCACCAGGTGGACCGCGAATACCGGGCGATGAAGGCGCTGGAGGGTCACATCCCCGTGCCGCGCATGCGGGCGCTGTGCGAGGACCCCGAGGTCATCGGCGCCAGCTTCTACGTGATGGACTACCTGGAGGGCCGGATCTTCCGCGACGCGACCCTGCCGGACCAGACGCCGGCCGAGCGCGCCGCCATCTACGACGACCTCAACGCCACCCTCGCAAAGCTGCACGGCGTCGACTTCGAGGCGGTGGGCCTGGGCGACTACGGCCGCCACGGCGCCTACTTCGAGCGCCAGGTCGCGCGCTGGACCCGCCAGTACCGCGACGCCGAGTCCGAGAGCATCCCGGCCATGGACGCCCTGATCGAGCGGCTGCCGGCCCGCATCCCCCCCGACCAGTCGGTCTCCATCGCTCACGGGGACTACCGGCTCGAGAACGTGATGTTCCACCCGACCGAGCCCCGGATCATCGCGGTGCTGGACTGGGAGCTCTCCACCATCGGCCACCCGCTGGCCGATATCGCCTACAATGCCTTCATCTGGCGCTCGCATTCGCCGGGCTGGGGCAGCCTGGACGGGGTGGACTTCAAGACCAGCGGCATCCCGACGGAGGCCGAATATGTCGACGCCTATCGTCGGCGCACGGGCCGCGCCGAAATCGCCGACTGGCCGTTCTACATGGCCTTCGGGATCTTCCGGCTGGCCTCGATCTCCCAGGGCGTCTACCGCCGCGTCCTGGCCGGCACCGCCGCCACCGAGCGCGAAGCGATCAACGGCTGCCCGCCGCTGGCGGAACAGGCGCTGGCGATCCTGGAGGGACGGGAGTAGCGATCGTCCTCCCTTCTCGTTCGTCATGGCCGGGCTCGACCCGGCCATCCAGCGGGCAGTCGGCAGGGTCGCGGATGGCCGGCAGGCGCACTGGAATGGATGGCCGGGTCGAGCCCGGCCATGACGAACTTTGAGAGAGAAGAACGAATGCATCTCGGACTGGACGGAAAAGTCATCTTCGTCGCCGGCGCCAGCCGCGGCATCGGCCTGGGCATCGTGGAGGCCTGCCTGGCAGAGGGCGCGAAGGCCGCCATCACCGCCCGCGGCGCGGAGGCGCTGGAGGCCGAGCGGGCGCGCCTGGCCGAAGCCTACGGCGCCGACCGCCTGTTCGCCCTTTCGGGCGACATGCGCGACACCAAGGTCATCGAGAACGCCGTCGAGCGCACCGAGGCGGAGTTCGGCCCGATCTTCGGCGCGGTCGCCAACGTGGGCCTCCACCCCTGCCCGCCCGGCTTCGAGGTCGACGACGAGACCTGGGACGCGGGCTTCACCCAGAACCTCGACTCCGCCTGGCGCCTCTCCCGCGCCGTCCTGCGCCGGATGACCCCGCGGGGCGACGGCTCGGTCCTGCTGATCAGCTCCATCGCCGGCCTGGGCGCCTTGGGCACCCCCGTCACCTACGGCACGTCCAAGGCGGCCATGAACCACCTGACCAAGGAGCTGGCGCGGATCGCCGGCGCCAGCGGCGTGCGCGTCAACGCCATCGCGCCCGGCAACATCATCTTCCCTGGCGGCTCGTGGGAAGCCAACGCCACCGGTCCCCGCGCCGAGGCCTGGACCCGCTGGATCAAGCGCGAGGTCCCCCTCAACCGCTTCGGCCGCCCGGAGGAGATCGGCGCGGTCGCGGCCTTCCTGATGAGCCCGCTGGCCAGCTTCGTCACCGGCGCGATCGTGCCGGTGGACGGGGGCCAGACACGATAGTTCCAGCCTTGCCCTGATCGCAGGTCGGCGCGATGCTCGCATAGGTCGAGCGGGGCCCCATGCCTGAGATCACCGATCCCCCGCCCCAGGCGGTGCTGAACGATCTGGCCGCGCTGACGGCCCGAATGGTCGACGTCCCGCCCAAGGCGGCCGGCAACCTGATGATCGCCACCTGGAACATCCGGGCCTTCGGCGACCTGACGATGAAGTGGTCCAGTGTCGCGGGGGACTCGCCCCGGCGCGACCTCCACGCCGCCGTCCTGATCGCCGAGGTGCTGTCACGGTTCGACGTGATCGCGGTCCAGGAGGTGAAGGCGAATCTGCGCGCCCTGCGCCACGTCCTGAAGAGGATGGGTCCTCGCTGGGGCTTCGTGATGACCGACGTCACCCGCGGCGGTCCGGGCAACGACGAGCGGCTGGCCTTCATCTTCGACACCGACCGGGTGAAACTCTCGGGCCTGGCCTGCGAGCTCGTCGTTCCGGAGGACCTGAAGGACCCGCTTTCCGATCCGGCCAACGCCTTTCAGCGCCAGTTCGTGCGCACGCCCTACGCCGTCAGCTTCCAGGCGAACGGCAAGACCTTCGTCCTCGTGACCCTGCACGTGAACTACGGCGACAAGCCCGGAGACCGGGTCGGTGAGCTCAAGGCCATCGCCAAGTGGTTGCGGAACTGGGCCGAGCAGATGGACGACTACGGCCAGAACCTGATCTGCATGGGCGACTTCAACATCGACCGGCGGGACGATCCGCTCTGGCAGGCCTTCACCTCCACCGGGCTGACTCCCGCGCCAGGCCTGGAGACGGTGCCGCGCACCCTGTCCTCGTCGCTCGCCAAGCCCGACCTCAAGAGCTTCTTCGACCAGATCGCCTGGTTCCAGACCGTCAAGGGCAAGCCCTACCTCACCATCGAGTTCCGGAAGGCCGGCGGGATCAATTTCCAGGGCGCTGTGCTGACCGCGCTGGATCGCACGCAACTGTCCTGGCGGATCAGCGACCACTACCCCCTGTGGGTGGAATTCGGGGTCTGACGCAGCCGTCACCCTATCGCGCTGCCGGGAGAGTCCGGCTATAGGCGCGCCATGAGCGCCGCGCCCGCAAAGACCATGGCCGAGAAGGCCGCCGAGTACGGCCTGAAGGCCGACGAATACGATCTCATCGTCCGCCGCCTGAACCGCGAGCCGCTGGACGTCGAACTGGGCGTCTTTTCGGTGATGTGGTCCGAGCACTGCTCGTACAAATCGAGCAAGAAACACCTGGTGAAGTTCCCGACCACGGGCCCCAAGGTGATCTGCGGGCCGGGCGAGAACGCCGGCGTCATCGACATCGGCGACGGCCAGGCCTGCATCTTCAAGATGGAGAGCCACAACCACCCCTCGTTCATCGAGCCCTACCAGGGCGCCGCGACCGGCGTGGGCGGGATCATGCGCGACGTCTTCACCATGGGCGCGCGGCCCATCGCGCTGCTCAACGCGCTCCGGTTCGGCGACCCCAGTCATCCGAAGACCAAGCGCCTGGTCTCCGGCGTGGTCAGCGGGATCGGCGGCTACGGCAACTGCGTGGGCGTGCCCACCGTGGCGGGCGAGACCAACTTCCACCGCGGCTACGACGGCAACATCCTGGTCAACGCCATGTGCGTGGGCCTGGCCGACGCGGACAAGATCTTCTACTCGGCCGCCCCCTCCCCCGGCCTGCCGGTGGTCTACTTCGGCTCCAAGACCGGCCGCGACGGGATCCACGGCGCCACCATGGCCAGCCAGGAGTTCGACGACGCCTCGGACGAGAAGCGACCGACGGTTCAGGTCGGCGACCCCTTCGCCGAGAAGCTGCTGATCGAGGCGACGCTGGAGCTGATGGCCTCGGGCGCCGTGGCCGCCATCCAGGACATGGGCGCGGCCGGCCTCACCTCCTCGTCGGTGGAGATGGCCGGCAAGGGCGGCGTCGGCATCGAGCTGGACCTCGACGCCGTGCCCCAGCGCGAAGAGAACATGTCTGCCTACGAGATGATGCTCTCGGAAAGCCAGGAGCGGATGCTGGCGGTGCTGAAGCCGGGCCGCGAGGCCGACGGCCAGCGCATCTTCGAGAAATGGGGCCTGGACGCGGCCACCATCGGCTACACCACCGACACCGGCCACATGGTGCTGAAGCACAAGGGCGAGATCGTCTGCGACGTGCCGCTGGCCCCGCTGTTCGACGATGCGCCGCTGTACGACCGGCCCTGGGTTGCGCCGACGCTGCAGCCGCGCCTGGCGATCGGCGACGTGCCCGAGCCCGGCGACCTGAAGGCCGCGGTGCTGAAGTTGATGGCCGCCCCCGACATGGCGTCCAAGCGCTGGCTCTGGGAGCAGTACGACCGCCATGTGATGGCCGACACCCTGGAGGATAGCGCCACCGGCGCCGACGCCGGGATCGTGCGCGTGCATGGCGGCCGCAAGGCCCTGGCCGTGACCTCGGACGTCACCCCCCGCTATGTGCTGAACGACCCCTACGAGGGCGGCAAGCAGGCGGTCGCGGAGGCCTGGCGCAACCTGACCGCGGTGGGCGCCGCCCCCATCGCCATCACCGACAACCTGAACTTCGGCAACCCCGAGCGCCCTGAGATCATGGGCCAGATCGTCCGCGCCATCGAGGGCATGGCCGAGGCCTGCCGCGAGCTGGACTTCCCCGTCGTGAGCGGCAACGTCAGCCTCTACAACGAGACCAACGGCGCCGCGATCCCGCCGACCCCTACCGTGGGCGGCGTGGGCTTGATCGCCGACTATGCCCATCGCGCCGACTTCAGCTCGCTGAAGGCCGGCGACGTCCTGGTGCTGATCGGGGTGACCAAGGGCGAGCTCGGCGCGTCCATGTACCTGCGCGAAATCGCCGGCCGCGAAGACGGCGCGCCGCCGCCGGTGGATCTGGCGCTCGAGCGCAAGACCGGCGACCTGGTGCGCGGCCTGATCCAGGCCGGCCAGCTCAAGACCGTCCACGACCTGTCGGACGGCGGCCTGGCCGCGGCGCTCTGCGAGATGTGCCTGGCCTCGAACGTCGGCGCGGACCTGCGGCTGGAAGGCGTGCCTTGGGTCACCCTCTTCGCCGAGGACCAGGCCCGCTACCTGGTGGCGCTGAACGACCCGACGCCGGTGCTGCAGGCCGCCCGGGCGGCGGGCGTCCCGGCCGCGATCCTGGGCGAGGCCGGCGGCGAGGCGATCAAGGTGGAGGGCGGCCTGGACCTGGCCCTCAGCGAACTGCGCGCCGCCCACGAAAGCTGGATGCCGGCGTTCATGGGCGAGCCGGCGTGAACGGGCTGCGTCCAGCCGACGCCATCCGGCAGGAGCTGGGCGCCCTCGCCGACAAGCCCCACGTGGCCTTCGCCCTTGCGCACCTGGGAGAGCCGGGGTCGGCCCACCTGATCCCGACGCCGGCGTCGGTGCTGGACCTCGACGCCTTCGACCGCAACGTCGCCAAGATGGCCGGACGCGCCATCCAGGCGGGCCTGGCGCTGCGCCCGCATTCCAAGTCGCACAAGTGCGCCGCCCTGGTCCGCCGCCAGCTCGCGGCGGGCGCGGCCGGCATCTGCTGCGCCAAGCTGGCCGAGGCCGAGGCGATGGCCGCCGCCGGGATCGGCCAGATCCTGGTCACCTCGCCCATCTCTGGGACTGCGAACGCCGCGCGCGCCGCGCGCCTGGCCGCGACCCTGCCCGACTTCCGCATCGTCCTCGATCACCCCGACGCCGCCGCCGAGCTTGGCGCCGCCGCGCTGGGCCCGATCCAGGTGGTGATCGACATCGACGTCGGCATGGGTCGCACCGGTTGCCACGACCCAGAGCAGGCCGCCGCCGTCGCCCGCGCCATCGCAGCTCAGCCCAACCTGCGCCTGCTGGGCGTCCAGGGCTACGGCGGCGGCTGGCAGCACATCGAGGGCGCCAACGCCCGCGCGTCCGCCGCCGCGGAGGGCATGACCAGGCTCACCGCCGCCATCCGCGCCATCCGCGCGGCCGGCGGGAACGTCGAGGTGGTCACCGGCGGCGGCACCGGCACCTTCGCGGCCGACGCCGCCCAGGGCGTGCTGAACGAGGTGCAGCCGGGCTCCTACGCCTTCATGGACAAGGAATACCGCGACGCGCTGAAGTCGGACCCGGACGGCGCCTTCGAACAGGCGGCGATGATCGTGACCACCGTGATCAGCGCCAACCATCCGAAATGGGTGACCCTCGACGCCGGCCTGAAGGCCTTCTCCACCGAGGGCCCGATGCCCCAGCCGCTGACGCCGAAGTTCGCAGGCGCGACCTATCGGTTCTTCGGCGACGAGCACGGCATGATCGGCCGCCCGGCCGGCGACCCAACGCTCCGCGGCGAACGCCTGGCGCTCGCCCCCGGCCATATCGACCCGACGCTGGACCGCTACGACCTGATGCACCTCATCCAGGGCGACGTGCTGGTCGACATCGTACGGCTGGAAGCTCGCGGCGCCTCCCAGTAGCCAAGAAGAAGCGACACCGGCGAAGGGGGCGCCGGTGTCGCAGACATGCGTGGGCCTCTGACTGGGCCGGACGCATGCGGGGTCCGCAGCGCCGGCGCCTTACCCGGCGAATGCGAACCGATGGCGCCGTCGGCGCATCAGCGCGCCCACGCCGCCAAAGCCTATGATCATCATGGCCCAGGTCGCCGGTTCGGGAACAACCGCGGCGATGCCGCCGATGCGCAGCTGACCCATCGCGACGTCGCCGTCGGTCCTGAAATCGATGGCGGTGAGCACCTGGCCGTTGGCGGTGGTCCAGTTGAACCACTCGTTGTTGGTGATGTCGCTGAAGGAGTTCGTGAACTCGACGCCGAACTGGTCATAGCCGTGCAGCACGATGTCCCATTCCCCCGGCGGCCCGGTCGTCCCGTCCGGCTCGTTGATCTGCAGTTCGGCGCCGGTGAATGTCGCGCCTGGCGTGGAGATCCTGAGGAAGGTCAGCCCACCGTCGCTGCCCACGACCCAGGGCTGACCCGTCGTCGTCGCGTCGATGTCTTCCTCGCCCTCGATGAGCACGGTCCACCCATCGTTGCTCTGCCCTAAAAGCTGGTTGTCCGTGCCGTCGTCATTCCCATCCAACAAGATGGTGTCGAGCGCGCCAGGGACATTTCCCATGACGATTGTGACGTCTGCGAAGGCAGGCCCAGCAAACGACAAGGTGGCGATCGCCGCGCCGGCGACGAGGAGAGTACGGGAGGTCATGATAGCACCCCAGGAGCTGTGGGGCCGCGAGGTCACGACCCCGTCAAATGTTCCTAACTCGCGATATCGAAGACCTTCGATGGATTTAATGCAAGTCGTCGCGATGGTGAACATCAATCATGGGCGACCAACATTACGTGATCGAACAAGCTATACCTTACTATAACTTCGGAATCAAGGTTCTATACAGTCAAGCTTGCCTGTCGTTCCCAATCGTAACGCCGAACCCTGTGGTTGCACCATCCACGAATACTATCTTCTTGGCGGGCATATCAAAAGTTGCACCTGCTCGCGAAGTAGTTGCGCCCGCGCGCGCGGTGGCCGCCGGGCCGAGAGCGGCGTCGTGTCGATATTCTGCGAGGCGTGCGACGGCGCCGCGAGACCTACTTCGGCGCCTCCGGCACCAGGCCCCATGCCCCCGCCCCCAGGATGCAGGTGGTGGCCTTGGGCGGGCACAGGCCCATGGACCGCTCGGCGTAGATCTGGTCGATGATCTCGGGATTGGCCCTGAGCGCCTCGCCCTTCAGCCGCGTGGACTCCGCGATCCCGCGCGCCGTCTCGATCTGGGCGGCGGCATTGGCTTCGGCTTCGGCCTTGCGCTGCTGGGCGGCCAGGGTGCGCTGTTCGACCTCGGTCCGGTTCTTGATGGCGTTGGTGATCGCCTCCGGATAGCGGATCGGCCCGACCCACTGCATGTCGCTGATCTCGACGCCCTTGGCCGCCCACTTGGCGCGGAGGTTCACGAACGCCTTCTGCAGCACCGCCTGGCGTCCCTGGCCCATCAGCGAGCCGGCGCAGGTGGCCGGGGCCGCGGGCGTGGTCTCGGTCGCCGCCTGCGCCGTGTTCTGCGCCAGGGTGCAGGACACCGGCACCTTCTCCGCCTCGCGGGCCAGGAACGAGCGCACGTCGTTGCGGATCGGGTTGTCGATCAGCTCGTCGAACGGCAGGCGATACTCGGCGTAGAGGTCGGCCGCCTTGTCGTCTCTGACTCGGATCGTCATCTGGACGTCCGCCGTCATGGGCAGGCCAGTCTGGTCGGCGAAGGCGATCTCCTCGTTCTCCTTGCCGTCCTGATTGCCCTCACGGGTGAACGAGTAGACCCGCTGGCGGGTGGGATAGACGATGATCTTCTCGCCGATTCCGCGCCAGTGCCAGCCAGGGCCCAGCTCCTGGAGTTGCACGCCGGCGCCATTGCCGAAGGTCTTGTTGAGGATCCCCGCCTCGCCGGACTGGATCGTGGTGGCGTGGCTGAGGACGGTGCAGCCGGAGACCAGCAGGAAGCCGCCGATCACCACCGCGCTGCCGACGAACTTCAGCCGGCCCTTCAGGCGACCGCGCGACTCGTTCAGGCTGCTCATGGGGTTCCCTCGTCGGTTGGAGCCCTGGCTCCGTTGTCGATCTGTCGCAGCAGGCGGCCAACCAGCCTGACCCAGTACGCGGTGAACACGACGACCGCGGCGGCGAGCGCGAAGCCCACCAGGGCGGCCGCCAGGGTGCTTCCCTCGAAATGGGCTTCCAGGACCGCCGGGGTGATGACCCGGAAAGCGATCACGGCGAACAGCAGGCTCAGCGCCATGCCCCCGACGGCGACCAGCGCCGCCTTGAACTCACGTTCCATCGCCGTCCCCCGGAGCCATCGAACTCACGGGAGGAACTGTGCGGCGCATCGGCGCGCGCGGCAACGCTTGGGTTGCGTCAGGCCGCCAGCGGCAGGGCGCCGCCGGCGCGTTCGCACTGCGAAAGGATGTCGGCCATCGCCGCGCTGGGGCGCAGCGAGTCCTTCGGCACGACGGCCTCGGCCATGATCCGGCCGATGTGCCGGCGGGCGCGGCTCACCCGGCTCTTCACGGTGCCCACGGGACAGCCGCACATCTCGCTGGCCTCCTCGTAGGAACAACCCGCCGCGCCCACGAGGACCAGGGCCTCGCGCTGTTCGTCGGGCAGCAGCAGCATCGCGCGCCGCAGTTCGTCCAGTTCGAGCGTGGCGGCGGGATTGGAGACGGCCACCAGGGTCTGCTCGGCCATCTGCTGGTCGAGGGCGACGTTGCGCCAGGCGCGGCGGCGCTCCGAATAGAACTGGTTGCGCATGATCGTGAACACCCAGGCCTTGAGGTTGGTGCCGGGCTGGTAGCTGGCCTGCGCCGTCCAGGCCCTGAGCAGGCCGTCCTGGGCCAGGTCCTCCGCCGCCGTCATGTCACCGCACAGACCGCGGGCGAACGCGCGCATGTGGGGGATCAGCGCGGTGAGCTCCTTGGAGAAGGTCATGGGGTCGAGGCTTTCGGTGGTGACGCGCGAGGCGTGCGACGCAACGCCTCGGATCACTGGCATTCCAACGCAGTCCGGACCGCCTGACGGGCGCCCGGGAGGGGCCCCGCGCCGTTTGAAGGCGCGGGGCTCCTCGTCGTGAAGGCTGACGGCCTCAGTACTGGCGGATAGGGCCGCGGCGCATGGCGCGGACGTCGTCGGAGAGCGTGTCGAGCTTGGACATGATCATGTTCCGGTCTCGCGGCCGCAGCTCGCCGCCACGCCGGCGCAGACTGCGCTCCTCGCGGCCGATGGCCGCCAGGGTCCGCAGCGCCCGGTTGCCCTCGGCGCGGGTCAGGGTGCCGTCGTTCAGGCCGCGACGGATGCGTTCGTCCAGCCAGGCCTGACGTCCCGGGATGTCGGAAGGCGCGTTCGCACGACCGCCGTTGTGGTCGTTGTTCGCCTGGACCATGACCCAACGGCCGCGGGCGTCGTAGTAGCCCGAGACCTCGCCGCGGCGCCATTGGCCGTTGTCGTAGTAGCCCGGTTGCACGTCGGACGGGCGCGTGGCCCGGCCGGCGATCCATCGGCCGTTGACGTCGTAGCGCCCGGTCGCCGGACCCGCGATCCAACGACCCCGGCCATCATAGTGACCGCTGGCCGCACCCTCGACCCAGCGACCGTCGGCGGCGTAGTAGCCGGTGGCGGAGGCCGGGACCCAGCGCCCGCCACGGTCGTAGTAGCCGGCGGCGGCCGGTTCGTTGCTCGCGACCGTCCAGCGGCCGGAACTGTCGTAGTGGCCATTCGGCGCGCCTTCGACCCACTGGCCCTGGCGGTCGAAATAGCCGCGCGCGTTCTGCCGGCTGACGGTGCTGGCGTGCCACGCCCCGGCGTTGTCGTAGTAGCCATAAGCCTGGGCGCAGTCGCCGCTCGACTTCGAGAGTTGGTTGCCGATGACCCCGCCGCCCAGGCCGCCGATCACGGCGCCCGCGGTCCGATCCCCCCTCCCGGCGATGGCGCTGCCGAGCAGCGCGCCGATGCCGGCGCCCGCGATCGTGCCGACCGCTTGCTGGGACCGCCGCTGTTCGCAGGTCTGCTGGGCGAGCGCGAACGAAGGGATGAGAGCCGCGGCGGCAATGCCGACGGCGAGTAGGCGTTTATGCATTTTGTGATTCCTGAGGAGGATTCAAATCCACCTGCTGGAAACATCATAGCACAGCTACCCGTATATGAAGGCAGAAATCCCAGCTTTAGGGAAACAATATTATATCCAATTCACGGAACCTATTTGGGTTTCGCGGCATATGTAGGCCATCATACTTATTCAAGACCTACGTTGACTTACATGGGCGTAGCCTTCGGTTTCAAATCCTCAATCGAACGCGCGGCATGACGCGCGGGCGCCTCGCAGAGGGCCTCCGTCCCCGCGCGTGATGATTGAATATTGAGCGATCGGCCGGCCGACTGTCGTGCGCCGTCAGCCACACCTCCGCCGAAACGGACTCAGTCACGAAGCCTTGCCCGAACCATCAAGCCTCTGTCACCGAGCCTCTCTAACGCCGCCCCACCCGCCGGACCGAAAGCTGGACAAGGCGGGCCGTTGGACAGCAGGGGCATCATGTACAAATCCAAGAGGACGCTCGCCGCAGGCGCGGCGACCAGCATCATCGCGTTCGTGTTGCTGAGCGGCGGCGCCCAGGCCCAGGAGGCGGGCGGCGAGGTCGAAGAGCTGGTGGTGACGGGCTTCCGCGGCTCCCTGGCGGCGGCGCGCGACCTGAAGCGGTCGGCCACGGTCACCTCGGACGTCATCGTGGCCGAAGACATGGCCAAGTTTCCCGACCTGAACCTGGCGGAGTCCCTGCAGCGCCTGCCCGGCCTGGCGATCACCCGCGAGGGCGGCGAGGGCCGCCGGGTCAGCCTGCGCGGCCTGGGTCCCGACTTCACCCGCGTGCAGCTGAACGGCATGGAGGTGCTGGGCAACGTCGACTCGCCCATGGACAGCCGCGGCCAGACCTCCCGCGACCGGGCGTTCGATTTCAACATCTTCGCATCCGAACTCTTCACCAAGGTGGAGGTGCGCAAGTCGTTCTCGGCCGAGCAGGACGAGGGCGGGATGGCCGGCACGGTGGGCCTCTACACGGCCAAGCCGTTCGCCTATGACGGCACGCGCGCAGCGCTGTCGCTGCAGGGCGGCACGAACTCGGCCACCAAGGACTTCCAGCCCCGGTTCGCCGGCATGCTCAGCCGGAACTGGGACGACCGCTTCGGCGTGCTGATCTCCGCCGCCTACTCCAGGCGGGAGACGGAAGAACAGGGCTACAATACCTATTCGCCCAGCCGCGTGACCTCGGGAGGCACGGACATTTCCCGCCTCAGCGCGGCAGATCAGGCGCTGATCAACGCGGGCACGCTGGTCTTCCAGCGCGGCAACCGCCTCTCGGTCTGGAGCTCGGACCAGGAGCGCCTGGGCCTCACCGCCGCGGTGCAATGGCGCCCGGTCGAGAACATGACCCTCACCCTCGACGCGCTCCACGGGGAATTCACGAACGACCGGCGCGAGCTGCATCTGGCGACGCGCGCCTCGCAGGCGTCCACGATCCTGGGCGGCTCCGTCCGCCATTCCGGGATCACCACGCCGCCGCCGCGGCTCAACGAGGTCCGCTACGACCGGTTCAACTCGGTGACCTACGCCGATGTCGACAACACGGTCTTCGCCACGGAGACACGCCGGCAGGACACCGAGAACAAGTTCGACCAGCTGGTGCTGACCGGCGAGTGGGAGCTGTCCGAGCGCCTCAGCGTGTCCGGCCACATCGGCCGCGAGACCTCCGACTACGACATCCCCGTCTCGGACAAGTTCTACACCGAGGCCTTTGGCGGCCTGATCACCGACTATACGGCCGGCGGCAACAACGCCCACAACACCTACAAGTGGGACACCACGGACCCCAACAACTACCGCGCCCACGAGATCGACTTCTCGGCGACCTACCAGTCCACCAAGCTGAACAATGCCGAGTTCAACGTCGCCTACGTCATCAGCGAGGCCGCGACGCTGAAGACCGGCGCATCGTTCCGGGGCTTCCGCAATGCCGGCTTCCAGCAAGCCACGGACGATCTGCTGAAGACCGCGTGGGAGAACGGGACCCTCGATGACCGGGTCAACGACTACTACGAGATCTTCGACGAGCACGACGACCAGTCCTGGCTGATCGTCGACTGGGACAAGGCGTTGGCCAAGTACGGCGTCACGCGCACCCTGGGCGCCCCCCGCTCCATCTACGCCGTGGATGAGGACACCAAGGCGGCCTACGCCCAGCTCGATTGGACCGCCAGCCTCTTCGGGCGGCCCGTCCGCGGGAACCTGGGCCTGCGCGCCTATGAGACCGAGCTGACCTCCTCGGGCACGGCCAACGTCGGCCCGATCAGCGTGACGTCGAAGTACTCGGGCGTGCTCCCCGCGTTCAATGCGGTGATGGAAGTCAGCGAGAACTTCCAGATCCGGCTGGCCGCGGCGCAGAACATCAACCGCCCGTCGCTCGGCGCCTATGCCATGAACGGCACGGTCAGCCTCGACTCGGCCACGGGCTTCCTGACCGTCAACGTCGGCAACCCGGACCTCGACCCCTACACGTCCGACGAGTTCGACCTGTCGGCGGAATGGTACTTTGGCGACATCGGCATCGTCTCCGCCGGCGTCTTCCACAAGAAGATCGACGGCTTCGTGGTCAGCCAGCGCGTGACCAACGTGCCCTATTCCAGCACCGGGCTGCCGGACAACCTGATCGCCGGCGTCTCCGGCGCGCGGGTCGTCAACGAGTTCACCCGGCCGATCAACCTGAACGACGCCACGCTCTCGGGCCTCGAGCTCAGCGCCCAGAGCGACTTCTTCTTCCTGCCTGGGGTGTTCAGGGACATGGGGGTCGTCGCCAACGTCACCCTCATCGACTCCAAGACCACCTATCCGAGCGGGGCGAAGGGCGAGATCTTCGGGATGAGCGACCTGACCTACAACGTCACGCTCTACTACGAGACGCCGAAATGGGGCGCGCGGGTGTCGGCCAACTACCGGTCGGAATACCCGATCGACGGCGGCGGCTTCCGGGCCACCACCTATGTCGATGCGGCGGCCTTCTACCAGCTGACCGACCGGATCCGGTTGACGATCGACGGGATCAATCTCACCGACGAGCGCGAGGAGCAGTTCAACGGCGCCCAGGCCAAGCGCCTGTGGAACACGACCAGCAGCGGTCGCACCGTCCTCGCCGGGGCCAACATCCAGTTCTGAGGGCCGTTCCAGACCCTCTCCCCGCAAGATGGAGAGGGTCTGGAACTGAACGTCCGCTAGGCCGCCGAGGCTTCCGCCCGTCGCCGGCGCAGGCCTGAGCCCGCCACGCCAAACCCCACGATCATGACCGCCCAGGTCGCGGGCTCGGGCACGGGCGCCATGAAGGTCCGGAAATTGGCGTCGGTGTTGAGCGCCGTGATCCCGCCGAAGCCCTGCTTGGTGAACAGGCCGCCACCCGCATAGCCGTTGGTGGTCTGGCCGCCCGAACCGTTCGGCATCGTGCCGAACCGGCGGATGCACGTCCGCGTCGCGCAGGGATCGACGCTCATCCGGAAGGTCAGCTTCTGGCCGGCCTCCGCGAAGATGTTCGCCGACGTGAAGTCGAACGACATCAGGTACGCCGCGCCCGGGGGCTGGGGGGTCGCGAACGGCCGGCTCACTGCGCCCAGCAGGTTGGCGTTCGAGAATGCGCCGGCGGCGGTGGGATTGCCGCCCTTGAAGACCTCAAGACGGAAATTGCCGTCCGCCCCCACATACCGACCGAAGATGTCGATCCCGGCCAGGTAGCCGGACATGCCCACGGTCCAGGTCTGGTAGAGGTTGGTGTGCAGGTACTCGAACGGGAACTGACCGCCTTGATAGTAGGAGGAGGCCTCCCAGCCTGAGACCGGACTGAACGCCTTGTAGTTGTTGACGTCCAGTACCGCGGCCGCGCCCGCCGGGGACGCGGACGCCATCAGTCCAGCGGCCGCCAGCGCCGCGCAGAGTTCTTTCCACATCCACTTGCCCCCAGGTCACCAGCGCCGAGCCACCGCCCGCGCGCCCCCAGAGGTAGCCCGCCGCCGGCGCGTCGACGTTCTGCGGGGGTCTCAAAATCCCGCGCCCGGCTTTCACCAGCGTCTCAATCGCCGCCTAGCGGCTGCCCAGCTCCAGCATCCAGGTCTGGAACAACAGCGCGCCGCCGCCGACCGAGCTGCTGGCGCCGCCTGCGCGCAGGTCGCGCGGCGCATAGCCGAAGCGACGCCGGAAGGCTGTGCTGAAATGCGCATGGCTGGAGAAGCCGAAGTCCTGGGCCAGTTCCGCGAGACCCCGGGTTTCGGCCGGGTCGGACAGCAGCACGTGCACGGCCTCCAGCCGCCGCCGCTGGATATGCCGGACGATGCCCCCGCTGCGCTTGAAGGCGCGATAGAGGGTCGGGCGACTGACCCCCAGCGCCTTGCAGATCGTCGCCGGCGAGAGGTCGGCCGAGCCCAGCTCGTCCTCGATATGCCGGCGCACCCGATTGACGATGCGGCTTTGCGGCAGACCCGGGCCATCGGTGTTGTCGGGCGCCAGGGATTCCAGGCTTTCGGCGATCATCCTCAGCGTCGTCCGCCGGATGACCGGCACATCGGCCGCCCTGGCCTCCGGAAGGTGCCTGACCAGGGCAGCGAAGTGTTCCGCCAGTATCCGGGCGGTCGCGCCGTCGAGCAGGCGGCCGTGCAGATCGCGGACCTGGGGCGCCAGCGCCATCAGGGCCGCCCGGGGCGCCGCCACCAGGATGAACTCCGCGGGCGACGACCGCGCCTGCCAGGGCCGCGAGAAATCGATGACGCACACCTGTCCCGGCCGCAGGTCGCACGACCGACCATCGAACTCGCCCGCCAGGTGGCCGCGGGTGACCAGGCCGAACGTGAAGGTGTCCCGCCCGTCGGCGGCGATCCGCGCCACGGAGCGGTCGAGCTCGACGGGCGTGAGACGACCCCGGGTGACCACGATATCGCCCAGCAGCCAGGATTCCGACGAGACGGCGAAGTCCGCCTCGATCTGCCCCTCCGGCAGCATCACGTCGTAGGCGCCGACCAGGGCGGCCCAGCGCGCGCGCGCCTCGCCGGGCGGCACGTCCGCGCTCTCGAAGCTCAGAAAGGGGACGCTGTCGGCCAAGACCCGGGATTCCGCACGCACGCCACAGCCTTAGCCGAGAATCGCCTCGCCGGAAGGTTCGGCGGGCCCCGCGCCCTCAATCCCCGATCGCCCGCTTCAGCAACTCCAGCGCCGCGGCGGCGAAGGCCTCCATGTTGGCCGCGCGGTCGGTGGAGCCGGTCTCGATGGTCAGCACCGCCTCGACCGGGCCGGAGACCGCCACGCAGGTGTGCCCCGACGCATCGCCGTACGGATTGCCGGTCGGCCCCGCCGCGCCGGTCTCGGAGATCCCCCAGGTGGCGCCGTAGCGCTCCACCTGGTTGCGGGCCAGCAGCAGCGCATAGGGTTCGCTGGCCGAACGGACACCCTCCAGCGCCTCGCGCGGGATGTCGGTCAGCAGAACCCGGGCCTTGGCCGTGTAGACCACCGCCCCGCCCAGGAAATAGGCGCTGGCCCCCGGCACGCTCAACAGCGCCGCCGAGATCAGGCCCCCGGACGAGCTCTCGGCCACCGCGATCTTCTCGCCGCGCGCCTTCAGCTTCTCGCCGATCTCGGCGGCGATTTCGTAGAGCGCTTGCATACTCGTCCTTCCACCTGGCCCACTTGGCCAAACACCCGTTCGAGGGCCATGATGCCGCTATTCAAAAGAAGAGCCATACCGTCGGGAGGAATTTGATGGACGCCCAGTCGCAGTGGACCGGCCTGGACGCGGGCCGCCTGGAGCGGATCACCGAACACCTGGAGCGCAACTACATCGGGCCGGGCAAGATTCCCGGCTGCCAGGTCAGCGTCGCCCGGCACGGTCACCTGGCCTACTTCAAGTCGCTCGGTTCGATGGACCTGGAGCGCGGCAAGCCCACGCGCGACGACACCATCTACCGCATCTACTCGATGACCAAGCCGATCACCTCGGTCGCGCTGATGACGCTGTATGAGCAGGGCTATTTCCAGCTCAACGACCCGGTCAGCCGCTACGTGCCGTCCTGGAAGAACCACCGCGTCTGGGTCTCCGGCGAGGGCGGCGAGATGCAGACCGAGCGGCCGACCCGCCCGATCACCTTCCGCGACGTGCTCTGCCATACCGCCGGTCTGACCTACGGCGGCGCGCTGCCCGGCGTCGGCATCCAGCACCCGATCGACAAGATCTACCGCGCGCTCAAGATCCGCTCGCTGGACGGCGCCGACACCATGATGGAGTTCATGGACAAGCTCGCCCAGGTCCCGTTGCGCTACCAGCCGGGCACGGCCTGGATGTACTCGCTGGCTACGGACGTCTGCGGCGCGCTGGTCGAGATCATCTCCGGCAAGCCGCTGGCGCAGTACTTCGACGAGGTGATCTTCCGGCCGCTGGGCATGAAGGACACCGCCTTCTCCATCACGCCGGAGAAGCTCGACCGCTTCGCGGCCAACTATCAGCGCGGACCCGACAAGAAGCTGAAGCTGCTCGACGACCCGGCGACCAGCCCCTTCAGGTACGAGCCCGGCTTCAAGTCGGGCGGCGGCGGCCTGACCGGGACCAGCGCCGACTACCTGCGATTCTGCGAGATGCTGCGCCGGGGCGGCGAGCTGGACGGCCATCGGGTGCTGGGGCCGCGCACGCTGGCCATGATGCACATGAACCACCTGCCCGGCGGCAAGCAGCTCACGGAGCTCGCCCTCGGCGGCTTCTCCGAGACCGCCTACGACGGCGTCGGTTTCGGCCTGGGCTTCGCCTCGACCCTGGGCGAGGTGGAGGCCGGCGGCGTGGGCGCGGGCGACTACTACTGGGGCGGCGCGGCCTCGACGATCTTCTGGGTCGATCCGAAGGAGGATCTTTCGGTGGTCTTCATGACCCAGCTCATGCCGTCGGGCACGTTCAACTTCCGTGGCCAGCTCAAGAGCATCGTCTACGCCGCGATCATCGACTGAGGTCTCCTCTCTCCCTTCCTGCTCGTCATCCCCGGGCTTGACCCGGGGATCCAGCCGGCCTGTCCGGAGAGTCCTCATGGATGGCCGGGTCAAGCCCGGCCATGACGATCAAGGGGGTTGCGCCGCCATGCTGACACGTCGCTGTCAGCAGGCGCCCGCTACATCCCTCCCCAGCAGAGGGACACGGACATGGCCTACGACGCGCAGGACGACGGACGACGCGACTTCCATTTCCTCTATGGCCGCTGGAGCGTCGAGCACCGCCGGCTGACCGCGCGCGGCGTCGGCAGCGAGGATTGGGACGTGTTCCACAGCGACACCTTCTGCCAGGGGCTGATGGGCGGCCTGTGCAACGTCGACGAGAACGACTTCCACGACCGGGGCTTCCAGGGCCTGTCGTTCCGCACCTTCAACGTCGAGACCGGCCAGTGGGCCATCTACTGGGTGAACAGCAGCTCCGGCGCGCTGCAGGACCCGGTGTTCGGCCGCTTCGAGAACGGCATTGGCCTGTTCCACGGTGAGGATGTGGACGGCGACCGTCCGGTGAAGGTGGTCTATCGTTGGGAGGACATCACGGCGTCTTCCGCCCGCTGGAGCCAGGCCTTCTCGTACGACCGCGGCCAGACGTGGGAGACCAACTGGATCATGGCGTTCACCCGCACGGCCTAGGGACTATGACCGAACATCTCCTGTCCCTCTTCGCCCTGTTCGGCCTGGCGCTGGCCACCTCGATCATCCCGGGACCCTCGAACTTCCTGACCATGCGCGTCGCGATGCGGCGCGGGCGCGGGCCGGCGCTGGCCACCGCGCTGGGCACGACGCTGGGGTGCGTGATCTGGTGCGGCGCCGCCGTCGTGGGCCTTGGAGCGCTGCTTGCCGCCGCCCCCTGGCTCTACAAGATCCTTCGGATCGGGGGCGGCCTCTACCTGATCTGGTTCGCCATCGCGCTCTGGCGCGCCAAGCCCGAGCCGGAGGCCGCAGAACCGCCGCCCGGCGCGGCGCGGGCCGCGTTCTGGCAGGGCCTGGCCATCTGCCTGACCAACCCGAAGTCCGTGCTGTTCTTCGCCAGCGTGTTCTCGGCCTACGTGGGCCCCGAGACGCCGACCTGGGTGCACTGGGCCGCCATCCTGGTGGTCACCGCCACCTGCCTGCTCTGGCAGGTGGGCCTGGCGCTGGCCTTTTCCGCCCTGCGCGCCGCCCAGGCCTATGCGCGGGCCCAGAAGCCGCTGGATCGCGGCGCCGCGGGCCTGATGGGCGCGTTCGGCCTGTCGCTGCTCTGGACGGCCGGCTGACACGAGCTTAAGCCGGCCTCATGCCCATGTCCCAACCCGACCTGGAAGCCGCCCTGCGCGAAGGCTTTCCCGACGCCACCATCGAGATCGAGGACCTCGCTGGCGACGGCGACCACTACAAGGCCCGCATCGTCTCGACGGCTTTCGCCGGCCTGCCGCGCGTGCGCCAGCACCAGCTGGTCTATGCCGCGCTCAAGGGCAAGATGGGCGGCGAGCTCCACGCGCTGGCCCTGGAGACCTCTGCGCCGAGCTGACGCGCTTGACCCTGAGGGCGCGCGTCCCTAGCTCTTGGTCGAAGATTTTGCGCCGAAAGGGCGACCCATGTCCGAAGCCGCCGCCGCCAACCCCGTCCACGACTGGATCGCCAAGTCCGTGGCCGAGCACAACGTCGTCCTGTTCATGAAGGGCGAGCCGGAGCAGCCCCGCTGCGGCTTCTCGGCTGTGACGGTGCAGATCCTCGACCATCTGGGCGTGGACTTCGTCGGCGTGGACGTCCTGCAGTCCGAGCCGCTGCGCGAAGGCATCAAGACCTACTCCGACTGGCCGACGATCCCGCAGCTCTACGTGAAGGGCGAATTCGTCGGCGGCTGCGACATCGTCAAGGAGATGTTCCAGTCGGGTGAACTGAAGACCCTGCTGGAAGAGCAAGGCCTGCTGACCGCCTGATGAAGCTGCTCGAACCGCCGGAAGGCCGGCAGGTCTTCTCCCGCACGTTCGAGCCTACGCCCGCCGACATCGACGAGAATGGCCACGTCAACAACGTGGTCTATCTGCGTTGGGCCCAGGACATGGGCGTGGCGCACTGGCAGAGCCGCGCGCCGGCGGCGGAACAGGCGACCTGGGCCTGGATCGCGCTGCGCCACGAGGTCGACTATCGCCGCCCGCTCCTGCCCGGCGAGACCGCCCGGGCCCGCACCTGGGTCGCGAAGGAACCGCAGGGCCCCCGTTTCGACCGCTTCATCCGCATCGACGGCCCCGACGGCCAGATGTGCGCGCAAGTGCACACCACCTGGGTGCTGATCGAACAGGCCACCGGCCGCCCCCGCCGGGTGCCGGGCTGGATCACCGAGATGTTCACCTAGGCGCTCCAGCGCCCTTCCGACGCCCCGCACATCGAGGCTTGATCAATCCATATCTCGTCGGTTATGAGTTAAATCATAGCCAGAGAGTTATGCGTTGCCACAAGCATTGCCTCACGACCTGCTCTTCAGAACGCTCGCCGATCCGACCCGGCGCGCGCTCTTCGAAAGACTGTGCCGCGACGGCGAGCAGACGGTGGGCGCTTTGACAGCCCAGGCGGGGGTCTCGCAACCCGCGGTCTCGAAGCATCTCGGGGTCCTGAAGCAGGCCGGGCTGGTGCGCGACCGCCACGCCGGTCGCCAGACTCACTACAGCGCCCAGCTCGGCGCCCTGGCCCCGCTGATCGACTGGACGAACCAGATGGCCGGCTTCTGGGAAACCCGCTTCGACGACCTGGAAGACCTGCTGAAGAGGATGGACCAATGACCGATACCGCGACCGAAACCCGCTCCGTCGTCGTCGAGCGGGAGATCGGCCACCCGCCCGAGAAGCTGTGGCGCGCGCTCACCCAGCCGCACCTGATCGAAGAGTGGCTGATGAAGAACGACTTCGCGCCGTCGGTGGGCCACCGCTTCAACCTGCGCGGCGACTGGGGCGGCGTACTGGATTGCGAGGTCCTGACCGTCGAGCCGCTGAGGACCCTCGCCTACACCTGGAACTTCGCGCACGAGGACCCGGCCTACAGCCTGGAGAGCGTGGTGACCTTCACCCTCACCCCGACGGGAACGGGCACGCACCTGCGCATGGAGCAGGCGGGCTTCCGTCCGACCCAGAAGCAGGCCTTCGGCGGCGCCCACGCCGGCTGGAACAAATTCCTCGGCAACCTCGAAGAGCTTCTGGCGCGGGCCGGCTGACGCCCGCCGATACGTCCAACCTATTCAGAAAGGGAGATCCTCATGAACTTGAACGCCTGGATCCGGCAGACCCACCGCTGGGTCTCCATCGCCTTCGTGGCCGTCGTCATCGCCATCTTCGCCACCCTGGGTCTGGGCAAGCAGCCCGCCCAGTGGGTGTATTATCTTCCGCTGGCGCCGCTCGCCTTCCTGGCGCTGACGGGCCTCTATCTGTTCGTGCTGCCGTACGTCGCCAAGGGGCGCGGCCAGCGAGCCATCAGCGGCTAGGAACAAGCGCTATGACAGCCAAGCCGACGCTCCTCTCCGGCGGCAATCCACAGATCGCCAAGGCCGATGGGGACGCCCCGGTGCAGGCCTATATCGCGGCCATGCCGGGCTGGAAGCGCGAGGCCGGGCAGCGTCTCGACGCGCTTGTCGAGCGCACCGTCCCCGGGGTGAAGAAGGCGGTCAAATGGAACTCGCCCTTCTATGGTGTCGAGGGCCAGGGCTGGTTCCTCAGCTTTCACTGCCTCAACAGGTACGTGAAGGTGACCTTCTTCCGCGGCGCGTCGCTGGATCCGCTGCCGCCGGTCGACTCCAAGGACAAGAACACGCGCTACGTCCACATCCACGAGGACGAACAGCTCGACGAAGCGCTGGTTGCGAGCTGGATCCGGCAGGCCGCCGCGCTGCCCGGCTGGATTCCCTGACGCCGCGCGAGACGACACCCCGCAAGAAGAAGGCGACGACGACGATGCAGAAGAACGACGTCCCGGTGGACGCGGGCGCCTCGCCCTCCGAATTCATCGACGCGAAGATCAAGGTGCTGGGCGATTGGCGGGGCGAGGCGCTGGCCAAGGTCCGGGCGCTCATCCGCGCGGCCGACCCGGAGGTGGTCGAGGAGGTGAAGTGGGGCGGCGTCCCGGTGTGGTCGCACGCCGGAATCCTCTGCACCGGCGAGACCTACAAGGCGGCCGTGAAGCTGACCTTCGCCAAGGGCGCCTCGGTGGAGGATCCTTCCGGCCTCTTCAACTCCAGCCTCGACGGCAATACCCGGCGCGCCATCGACATCCGTAAGGGCGAGGCGATCGACGAGGAGGCGCTGAAGGCGCTGATCCGCGCCGCCGTGGCGCTGAATGTGTCGAAACAGCCCACCGCCAAGCCTCGGAAGCGACCCGTTTAGCGCCCCGGTCCGGTCCAGGCGAGCAGCGGGTTCAGGAGAAAGACCGGCGTCCGCGGCGCCACGCCCAGCTCGGCCCAGGTGAAGGTCAGCTCCGCCTTGCCCATGGCGAACGACCTGCACGGATCGACCCGCTTGCGCCCGAAGGCCAGGGTGACCGCCTCGCCCTTGCGCTCCACGAAGAAGGCGAAGTCCGCCTTGGCCGTGCAGCCGTTGGACGCGACGCTGATGGTCAGGGCGTCCCGGCCCGCCTCGGCGCGATAGAGCGGCTCCAGCTCGGCGAGGGCGCCGCCCGCCGGGGGCGCCACCGGCGGCGGGGTCGTGGCGCAGCCGCAGAGCGCCAGCGCGGCGAGGAGCAGGACCCTGCGATTCATGCGCGCCAGCATAAGCAAGTGGCGGCGGGTGTCGCTCCCGATCAGCGCCGGACGGCGCCCTGCAGGAACAGCTCGAGCGCATCGTCCACCAGCCGCGCCTGCTGGGCGGGCTCCGACGCCGGGTCGCGGCCGAGCAGGATTTCGCGCCGCGCGTCGGCGAGGACCATGTCCACAAGCCTCAAGGCCGCCCATCCCGGTGACGACAGGGCCAGCCATCCCCTCTCCTGCTGCGCCGCGAGAAACATCACCAGCCCCTGGAAGAAGGGCGCGAGCGCGCGATTGTAGAGCTCGATCAGCTCGGGGAAGTTCGGCAGCTCGCGGCTGATCATCCGGTAGGTGGCGACCCCGTCCGGCGACAACGCCACCGCCGTCATGCGCAGCAAGGCGCGGCGCAGCGTGTCCGTCGGGGTCTCGCCCGGTTCCGGCGTCAGCACCGCGCCGGTCAGGTCGCTGCGCCGGATGCCGTCTTCCACCACCATGGAGAACAGGTCGGCCTTCGACGCCACGTGCTTGTAGATCGTGGTTTTCGAGATGCCGGCCGCCGTGGCGATCCGCCCAAGGTTGGCGGCGCTGTAGCTCTGCGCCCGGAAGGCCTTGCCGGCTTCTGCGATCAACCGTTCACGAGGCGAGGCGTCCGTCACGCGGTCCAGCTTAGTGGGCTCGGAACGGCGCGCAATATGCGGGCGCCGTCACGGGGGCGAATGTGAATGAGGGCATAAATTTCTTTTATTTGCTTGAGTACCGGTTGGTATTCCCCTAATTAGCAGCTCTCTGGGGATCTGCACAGAGCAGATGAACCAATTGGGGGCGAGCTCGTGATTCAGATCGCATGGAAGACGGCCGGCCTTGCCGCAAAGGCGGCAGCGGTTGGCGGGGGAACCGGCATGAAGGGTCTATTTGCAGGCGCGGCCGCGGCGCTAGCCCTGCTGGGCGCGGCATCGTCGGCCCAGGCCGCGGTGATCACCTGGACCCTGCAGGACGTCATCTTCGACGACGGCGGCACGGCGTCCGGCTTCTTCGACTACGACACGACCTTGGGAACCGCCGAGAATTTCCACATCACGACGACCGACGGATACAGACTTGCCGGCTTCGACTACGACACCTCGACCAGCTACTACTACGGCGCGAACCTCTTCATCCCCAATAGCCTCTTTTGGGCGGCATCCGACCTCCACCGATACATCCTTCTTGGCTTCACTGGCTCGCTCAGCACGCCAGGGACCATGGACCTGGCCAGCGGCGCCGTTACGCCGGACTACGGCTACGAATGTGACGCCTGCAATCCCTACCGCGCCATCATGGGCGGCTCGGTTACCGGCAGCGTGGCCGCCGTGCCGGAACCAGCCTCTTGGGCCCTGATGCTCACCGGCTTCCTGGGCGCGGGCGCCGCCCTGCGCACCGCCCGCCGCCGCCAGGCCTCGCTCACCGCCTGATCACCCGGCGGCGTCTGCCGCGCAGGTTCAACTTGGATAGTTCAATGCGAATTCAACATCTCGTGGCCGCATCGGCCATGGCCCTTGCGGTCGCCTTCGCCTCGGCGCCGGCAAGCGCGGCCGTGACCCTCGTCACCACCCAGGCCGCCTTTTCGGGCCTGGGCGCGATCACTCAGAACACCAACTGGGACGACACTCACTATCCCGCTGACTACTGGACTCCGGAATGGTCGCATGCCGGAAAAATAGTCACGGCCGGGGACCTGACCATCGTCTCGCCCTGGATGGACAACGTGATCCTCTCACCGGGCGGCCCCCAGAACAATGTTGCCCGGGCCCTGATCACCGACCAAAACTATGTTCCAGTGACGATTCAGATCGCCGGTTCGCACGATCTGTTCGCCTTCAATCTCGGCATGCTCCGCGGGGAAGGCGAGGCCAACATCGTGGTGACGACCAACCTCGGCAGCTATTCATTCACGCCGTTTGTCGGCAACGCCATGAATCTCGGCCCCCTTACGTTTGTCGGCTTCCAAGCCGACGCCGGTGAGGTCTTCCAATCGGTCGGCTGGCAGCAGGATTGGCCGTCCCCGATCGGCGCGACGGATATCCAGCTGGGCACAGCCGCCGTGCCGGAGCCGGCCGCCTGGGCCCTGATGCTCACCGGTTTCCTGGGCGCGGGCGCCGCCCTGCGCACCGCGCGTCGCCGCCAGGCCGCGCTCGCCGCCTGATCGGGACAGCGTTCGGCAGACAAGCAAAAGGCCCCGGATCGCTCCGGGGCCTTCGGCATTTCCGTATCGGGTCGGCGGCGTCTTACGACGCGTAGAATTCGACCACGAGGTTCGGTTCCATCTTCACCGGGTACGGCACTTCGGCCAGTTCCGGCGCGCGGACGAAGGTGGCGGCCATCGCCTTGGCGTCGACCGTGATGTAGTCGGGCGTGTCGCGCTCCGACGACTGCAGGGCTTCCAGCACCAGGGCCATGTTGCGCGAACGCTCGCGCACCGAGACCACGTCGCCGGCCTTCACGCGGTAGGAGGCGATGTTCACGCGCTTGCCGTTCACCAGCACGTGGCCGTGGTTGACGAACTGACGGGCGGCGAACGGGGTCGGGACGAACTTGGAGCGATAGACGATCGCATCCAGGCGCGACTCGAGCAGCGAGATCAGGTTTTCCGAGGTGTTGCCCTTGCGGCGCGCCGCTTCCGTATAGATGCGGACGAACTGCTTCTCGGTGATGTTGCCGTAGTAGCCCTTCAGCTTCTGCTTGGCGCGGAGCTGCAGGCCAAAGTCCGAGACCTTGGACTTGCGGCGCTGGCCATGCTGGCCGGGGCCGTAGGCGCGGGTGTTGATCGGGGACTTCGGGCGACCCCAGATGTTTTCGCCCATCCGGCGGTCGAGTTTGTACTTGGCGCTGTGGCGCTTGGACATAGATAGCTCTCTGTTCGACGCGGGCCGGCGTCCTCTTGAAGAGAACGCGATTTCAACGGCGGCCTTGCATCACCCGTCATAGGTTTCCGGCCACACAGGCTGCCCCGGCGGCTGGAAGGCGCGGTGTATGACGGCGGCGCGGCTGTGAGTCAAGAAACTCGCGGCCCCTTGCGCGAAGTCAAAGTCGTGCGCCTCGGAGAGCGCTCTCCTCCCGCTCGCCCCCAAAGGCGCAAACCCAGGAGGACTACCATGAGTGCTTCCCAGCAAGTGCCCGTGACGCAAGGCGGCGCCGCGTCGCGCCCCCTCGGGACCATGTTCGGCTCCCTCCAGCGTGAGATCGACCGGCTGTTCGAGGACTTCAGTCCCACCTTCCTTGGCCGCGAAGGCGCGCCGGAGGTCCGCTGCCGGATGAACCTCGCCGAGACCCCCGAGGGCCTCGAACTGACCGTCGAGGTGCCGGGCATGGAAGAGAAGGACGTGCAGGTCAGCATCTCGGATGGCCAACTCATCGTCAGCGGCGAGAAGAAGTTCGAGAAGGAAGAGCAGGACAAGAACTACCGCTTCGTCGAGCGCGGCTACGGCGCCTTCTCGCGTTCCATCGACCTGCCGCCCGGCGTGAAGGCCGAGGACATCCAGGCCAGCCTGGCCAAGGGGGTTCTCAAGATCACCGTGCCGGCCCCCGCCAAGCCGGAGGCCAAGAAGATCGAAGTCAAGTCAGCGGGCTGACCCTGGCCGGAGAGCCCCCTGAAGGCCGGCCTCCCCTGTCGCCGGGGAGGCCGGTCGATCACGCCGTTTGGAGCGCCGGCAGCCGGTAACCCCCGTCCTGGAAATCCGCCGAGGGCAGATAGGCCCGCAAGCTGAGACTGAACGGACCGCTGGGCGGCGCGGGCAGCCAGTTGGCGCTCTTGTCCCCGCCGGGATCGGCGCGGGCGATCCAGATGTCGAGCGAGCCGTCGGCATTGGTTTTCAAGCCCGGCGTGCGGTCGCCGATCGAGTAACGGTCGATCGGGTTCGGCACGAGGAAGAACTGCCCGTCGGTGGTCGGCTGGTACATGGTCAGCGACCAGAAGGCGGCGACCGGTGGCAGCTGGCCGGCGGCGAAGTGCAGGCGATATGGCCCTTGACCCGTGACGACGCGGCCCTGGTCGGCGACCGGTTGCATGTACATGGCCTCGGCGGGCGGCAGGGCCGCCAGGCCGATCAGCGCCACCGCCGCCCGGAACAGATAGTCCTGGTGGAAGTCGCCCAGCGTGTGGCGCGGATAGGTCCAGCCCTGGACGGAGGCGCCCGGCCGCATGGCCTGGATCGCCGCCTTCGCCTCGACCACGCCGGCCTCAAGCTGGGCGACGGCGGCGGCGTCGAACCGCTTCGGGTCGAACGCCCCTTGCGCCGTCAGACCCAGCGCCCCGACCCGGCCCAGCAAGACGCCGTCGGTGGCGGGGGGCGAATCCGACGCCAGCAGATCGGCCAGAGAGGCGAAGTAGTCCAGCGCAGGCGACTGGCGGGTCGCATAGGCCTTCACGGGCGGCAGCCCGCCTGGCCCCTCCAGGCGTAGTTGGTCCTGGATCTTGTGCGCCGCCGGCAGGTCCGCCGGACCGTCCACCAGCGTCCGAACCAAAAGCCAGCCGTGGGCGGTGTTCAGGCGCACCGTGTTTGGGCCCGCCCCCGCCTGCCCCGGCCCGACGATCGTGTAGCGACCGCCGGCGCCGCCCGTGGTGCGCGTGCCCAGGACGAAATCGTTGTCCGTGTACATGTTCATGCCCGCCAGCGAGATGTAGCGGTCGCCGGTGGGCGGCACGGTCAGGGTGAGCGGGCCCTTCGTCAGGTCCATCCAGGCGCTGGAATAGAGGGTGTCGTTGTTCGGTGAGGTGACCGTGCGGCCTTCGGGCCCGATCAGGTTGCGCGAATGGCCGAAGGCGTTGCGGCCGGCGGGTTGACCACCCTTGCCGTTCAGCATCCGGTCGCGGGCCGCGGCCATCTCGATCCACGGCAGGCCGTAGAGCCAGGCCTCGCGCGCGGCGGACGTCAGGTCTCCGACCGCCGCATGGGCGCGGGCCGCCGGAATCATGCCGATGGCCGCCGCCGCCGCCAGAAGTTCACGCCTGTTCACCTGGAACGCCTCCCTGAAGTCGGCGCGAACCTGATCTTCCGGCCCGCCTCAGGCAACCTGGAGCGGAGGCATACGGTAATAGCCCTGGAGCAACTCGGGCCTGGGCAGATAGGCCCGCATGAAGAGGGCGAACGGAGCGGCCGGAGCCGGCAGCCAGTTGCCCTCGCGCTCGGGCCCCGGGCTGTCGTGGCCGACCCAGATATCCAGCGAGCCGTCGTCGTTCGCCTTCAGGCCCGGCGTCCGGTCGCCGATGGCGTAGCGGTTCAAGGGGTTGTCCCAGAAGAAGAACTGCCCATCGTCGGTGGCCTCGTAGAGGCTGAGCGACCAGAACGAATTCACCGGCAGCGGCGCATCGGCCGGGAAGTGCAACCGCCACACCTTGGCCCCATCGAACAGCTTGCGCGGCAGCGGCCCTTCGGCCTGCAGGTACATGGCCTCGGCCGGCGGCAGGGCGGCCAGCCCGCCCAGCGCCACGGCGCCGCGCAGCAGGTAGTCCTGCTCGAAATCCCCCAGCCGCGAGCTGGGGTAGGACCAGCCCTGGATGAAGTCGGTCCCGGAGAGGCCGCCACCGCTCCGCACCGCCTTGCGCCCCTCGGCCAGACCCGCCTCGATCTCGATCGCCTCGGCCGGCGAGAACCGCGCCGGGTCGAAGCCGTCCAGAAGGCCCAGCGGCGCGATCGTCCGCAGCAGGCCGAGGTCGGTCACCGGCGGCGGGTTGGCGGCCATCAGGGCGGCGGCGCTGGCGAAGTACTCGCGCCAGTCGGCTGAACGCGCCGCATAGGGGCCCGGCGTCTCGGCGGCCGGTCCCTGCAGCGAGATCCCGGCCTGGACCTCGCGGGCGGCCTCCAGGTCCTCGGGGCTCTCCACCAGGATACGCGCCAGCGCCCAGACGTGGTCGGTGGGCGAGCGGACCACGTTCCAGCCATCCGCCGCGTCGCGCGGGCCGACCAGCCGGAAGGTCCCGCCGTCCGGCCCGGTCGTCCGCGTCCCCAGGATCGCGAAGTTGTTGGTGTAGGCGTCCATCAGCGCGAGCGAGAGGTAGCGGTCGCCCGCCGCCGGCAGCGTGATCGTCACCGGACCGGCCGACAGGTCGATCTGAGCCGTGGAATAGAGGGTGTCGGTATTGGGCGTGGTCACCGCCCGGTGCTTGTGGTTGGCCAGATGCCGGACGTGGGCGAACACGCCCATCTTGTGGCCCACGCCCTGCCCGCGCTGCCGGGTCGTGGCCAGCTCGATCAGCGGCAGGGTGTAGATGTAGGCGTCCCTGGCCGCCGTACGCAGATCGGTCACTCGCTCTCCTGTCCTCGCCGGGTCCGGGCGGCCAGCGCATCGGCGACCTCCGCCGCTTCCGCCCACCAGGCCCGGATCATGTCGCCCGCCCGACCGGCGCGCGCCAGCCGCACGGCCTGGCCGGCCCAGAGCGAGAGATACTCCGGATCGTCGGCCTGGGCGGCGGCGGCGCGCATCGGCTGGGTCAGCCGGTTCTGCACAGGATAGGCGGGGACGTCGTCCTGCACCCCATGCATCAGACGCATGAACCTGTTCTCGATTCCGCGGGCGTAGCGGCCGGTGAAGGCCCGGGTCAGCCGCGTCGGATCGTCGGCGGACGTCTCGGCGGCCCGCCGCCAGGGCTTCGACGTCACCGCCTCGTCGGCCAGCAGGAAGGCGGTGCCCATCTGGACGGCGGCGGCGCCCAGCGCCAGGCCCGCGGCCACTCCGCGCCCGTCCATGATCCCGCCCGCGGCGATCACCGGCAGGTCCACGGCGGCCCGGATCGTCGCCACCAGCGCCAGCGTCCCCACCAGGCTCCCCTCGATGCCGCCCAGGAAGTGACCGCGATGGCCGCCGGCCTCGAACCCCTGGGCGCAGATCCCGTCGGCGCCGGCCTCGGTCCAGGCCCGCGCCTCGGCGACCGTCGTGGCCGTGCCCGCCACATAGGTCCCGGCTGCCTGCAGGCGTCTCACCTGCGCGGGCGTCAGGATCCCGAAGGTGAAGGAGGCCATCGGCGGGGCCGCGGCGACCAGGGCGTCGAACTGGCCCTCGAAGTCGGGGGCGAACGCGTTGGGAACCTCAGGCAGCGGCGCGCCCAGCTCGGCGTACCAGGGCGCGAGGCGGGCCAAGGCGGCGTCCACCTCCCCAGGCGCCGGATCGCCTCGCGGCGCCATCAGCAGGTTCACGCCAAACGGCGCGGCGGTTCGGGCGCGGATCGCCTCGACCATCGGGCCGATGTCGGCGGGCGACAGGGCCCCGGCGGCCAGCGTCCCCATCCCGCCGGCCTCGCTGACGGCCACGGTGATCTCGTCCAGGGTGGCGCCGACCATCGGCGCCTGCAGGATCGGGATCGGCAGGCGGTCCAGCAGGGCCGCGAGGCTCATTCCAGGTCTCCCCGCTCCGCCTTCTGTTTCGCCAGCTTGGCCAGCACCCGGCCGCGGCCCTTGGACAGCGCCGTCACCACCCCTCGGAACGTGCGCACCTCCTGCTCGGACATCCGCGCCTTGCTGAGCGCCGAGCGCAGGTTCTGGACCATCGAGGGCCGCTTGTCCGGCGGGTGGAAGAAGCCGGCGGCGTCCAGTTCGCGCTCGAAGTGCTCGAAGAGGCCCAGCATCGCCGCGCCGTCGGCCGGCGGGGAAAGCTCGCGAAAGATCGCGGGCGGGGCGTCCAGCACGGTCGTGCGCCACTCATAGGCGTTGATGGCCACCGCTTGGCCCAGGTTCAATGACCGGAACCGAGGGTCGATGGGAATGGTCACCACCGCCTGGCACAGCGCGATGTCGGAGGTTTCCAGGCCGGCGCGCTCGCCGCCGAACAGCAGGCCGGTACGCTGGCCCTCCGCTGCGGCCCGCGCCAGCTCCACCGCCCCCGCGCGCGGCGTGAACACGGGCAGTTGCAACTCCCGGGGCCGCGCCGTCGTTGCGAACACCAGGTTCAGGTCCGCGATCGCCTCGGCGACGCTGTCGTAGACCCGCGCGGCGTTCAGCGGCCACTCGGCCCCCGACGCCAGGGCCCAGGCGCGTTCCTGGGGCCAGCCGTCGCGCGGATTCACTAGCCGGAGGTCGTCCAGGCCGAAGTTGGCCATGACCCGTGCTACGGCTCCGATGTTCTCGGCGAGCTGTGGCGCGTTCAGGATGACGACAGGTGCTTTAGGAGAGGCTTCGGCCATGCCGCGTTTAGAAGAGCCCGCTCGCCGGAAGGCAACCCTTGACCGTCGCGCCCTGCTGGCCGCGGCGCCTGCGGGCCTGCTGGCCGCCTGTGAGCCGAGGATGCCCGTCACCGTCGCCACGACGCCCAAGATGGACATCGACGGCATGACCAAGGCCGTGGTTGGGATCTCCGCGGCAGCGCGGCCGGCCAACCTGGGTGTCGGCCTGACCAACCTGGAGAGCGGCGAGACCTTCGTCTTCAACGGCGATCGCCGCTTCCCGATGCAGAGCGTCTTCAAACTGCCGCTGGCCGCCGCCGTGCTCGCGGAGGTGGACGCCGGCCGAGCCCTCTTCACCGAACAGTTCTACCTGCTGGAGGACCAGCTCTCGCCGGCCTTCTCGCCTATCGCCGCGGCCTGGCCCGGCCGGCGCGAATACTCGCTGCAGGCGCTGTTCGAGACGATGGTCGTCGATAGCGACAACACCGCCGCCGACGTCCTGATGAAGCGCATCGGCGGCCCCGGCGCGGTGACCGCCTGGCTGACCGCCGGCCGCGTGCCCGACGTCCGCGTCGACCGCTACGAGCGCGAGCTGCAGCCGGACGTCTACGGCATGCCCTCGTTCCGGCCGGCCTGGCTGAAGGATGATGGCTTCCAGCGGGCCCGCGACGCCGTCCCGCCCTCGACCCGCATGGCGGCCATGCGCGCCTACATGGCCGACCCCCGCGACACCGCCACGCCGCTCGGCATGCTGACCTTCCTGCAGGCCCTGGACCGCCAGGAGCTGGTCACGCCCGCCTCCACCAGGTTGCTGACCCAGCTGATGGGTCGCACCAGCCGCGGGAACGGCCGCATCAAGGCGGGCCTGCCGCAGGACGCGTTCCTGGCGCACCGCCCGGGGACCTCGGGCGTGGACCAGGGAATCAGCACCGCCCACAACGACGTGGGCATCTTCACGCTCGCCGACCGGCGATCTTACGCCCTGGCGGTTTTCCTCTCCGGATCGACCCTGGACAATGCAGGCCGAGACCGGATCATCGCCGAAGCGACGCGCGCCGCGGTCCGAGCGGCGGGGTAACCCTTAGGGAGCCTTTGCGTCGGCGGCTGTGGCGGCTATACGGCCCCAAACGCATTACGCCCGGAGCCGCTGCCCCTCATGGCAAAGATCAAAGTCGCCAACCCCGTCGTCGACATCGATGGGGACGAGATGACCCGCATCATCTGGCAGTGGATCAAGGACAAGCTTATCCACCCCTTCCTCGATCTGGAGATCGACTACTACGACCTGGGCATGGAGAACCGCGACGCCACCGACGACCAGGTGACGATCGACGCGGCCATGGCGATCAAGAAGCACGGCGTCGGCATCAAGTGCGCCACCATCACCCCGGACGAAGCGCGGGTGAAGGAATTCGGCCTGAAGAAAATGTGGAAGTCGCCGAACGGCACGATCCGCAACATCCTGGACGGCGTCGTCTTCCGCGAGCCGATCATCTGCAAGAACGTGCCCCGCCTGATCCCCGGCTGGACCAAGCCGATCATCATCGGCCGCCACGCCTTCGGCGACCAGTACCGCGCCACCGACTTCGTGGTCCCGGGTCCCGGCAAGCTGACCATCAAGTTCGAGGGCGCCGACGGCAAGGTCATCGAGCACGACGTCTACGACTTCAAGTCGGCCGGCGTGGCCATGGCCATGTACAACGTCGAGCCGTCGATCCGAGACTTCGCCAAGGCCTGTTTCAACTACGCCCTGCAGCGCAAGTACCCGCTGTACCTCTCGACCAAGAACACGATCCTCAAGGCCTATGACGGGCGCTTCAAGGACATCTTCGAAGAAATCTACCAGGCGGAGTACATCGACAAGTTCAAGGCCGCCGGCCTGGTCTACGAGCACCGCCTGATCGACGACATGGTCGCCTCGGCGCTGAAGTGGAACGGCGACTTCATCTGGGCCTGCAAGAATTACGACGGCGACGTGCAGTCCGACCAGGTCGCCCAGGGCTTCGGCTCGCTGGGGCTGATGACCTCGGTGCTGATCACGCCCGATGGCAAGATCATGGAGGCCGAGGCCGCCCACGGCACGGTCACCCGCCACTTCCGCCAGCACCAGAAGGGCGAAAGCACCTCGACCAACTCGATCGCCTCGATCTTCGCCTGGACCCAGGGCCTGAAGCACCGCGCCAAGCTGGACGGCAATGCCGAGCTGGAGCGTTTCGCCTCGACCCTCGAACGCGTCTGCGTCGAGACCGTCGAAAGCGGCTCGATGACCAAGGACCTGGCGCTGCTGGTCGGCGACACCCAGGGTTGGCTCACCACCGAGGGCTTCCTCGACAAGGTGGCTGCGAACCTGGAAAAGGCGCTCGCCGCCTAAACGCCGTCTACGGACGACCCGAATTCAACGCCGCATGCGGGACACCGCGTGCGGCGCTTTTCGTTTCAGCGACCCTCGACCCAGAGGTCCAGCGGCTGCTTCTCCTCGTGGCGGACGAGGAACATGTAGCCCAGCACGAAGACCACGACGCCCACGAAGGTGGCGCCGAGGAAGCCGGCCGGCGAAGCGAACCAAAGACTGAGCCACAGGATGGCGTCGCCGATGACCAGCATCGACCATCGAACGAGGATGCTGAACGCGTGATAGGTGCGCTCGTGCTCCACCACGTAGGGGCTCTGGTTGAACTGACGACCGGTATCCATCTTTCGGGATCCTCCGCGAAAACCTGGTGTCGAGAAGAAGGGAACGCCTGACTGGCGGATAAGTCAATGTTCTTGATTTGTTCGATCAACGCGGTAAGCTCCGGCGACATTCAGGAGGGACCCACATGAGCATCGGCTATGTCACCATCGGCGCGTACGACGTGGAGGCGGCGCTGCCGTTCTTCGATCGGATGTTCGGCGCCATCGGCTTTGAGCGGGGCGATCTGGAAGGCGGCTGGGTCTTCTACGGTCCCAAGGGCGGCTCACCCTGCGTCGGGATCTGCAAGCCGCACGACGGCCAGGCGCCGCGGGCCGGCAACGGGATCATGATCGCCTTCAAGACCGACGGCCCCGACCAGGTGGCCGCCGCCCACGCCGCGGCCCTGGCGGCTGGCGGCTCCGACGAGGGCGCGCCCGGCTACCGCCCGCCCGAGGGGACCAGCTTCTACGGCGCCTACTTCCGCGATCCGGTCGGCAACAAGTTCTGCGTCTACGCCACCAGCTAGGGGCGCAAACGAAAACGGCCGGGGCTTCCCCCGGCCGTTCGCGTTCCTGGTGTCGGTCGGGCCTAGGCGGCGATCGCGCGACGGCGACGCAGGGTCGCGCCGGCCATGCCGAAGCCGCCGATCATCAGGGCCCAGGTCGCCGGTTCCGGCACGACGGTCGGATCGTTGTCCCAGTCGAACTTCACGCTCACGCCCAGGGCCTCGCCCTTCGCGTTGCAATGCGCGCCGAAGAGATTGCAATCACGATCCGTCGCCCAGAACTCGCCGTCGTTGAAGCGGCCGCCGTCAACGGTGAGCGTCATCCGGCCCGGATCCACGACGTTCGGGGTGTTGTTGCCCCATTGCAGTTGGCCGACGCCCCCGTTGTCCCAGATGAGTTGGCCACCCTGGAAGCGGCCGAGGAAGCCGTACTTGTAGCCGTTCGACGCGCCGTCGATGATGACCGGACCGTTGTTGTCGAGAGGGCTGGTGAAGTTGAACGTAAGCGTCAGTTGCGTCCCGTTCAGATCGTCGGCCTCGATTGAACCTTCCGTGGTCCAGATCTTGAACAGATCGACGTAGTCGCTATCGATGAGCGTCAGGTCCTTGCTGTACGTACCGTCGGTGGTGTCGGTGAAGATCTTCAGGTGGCCCGGGTCGCTGTTGTCGCCGATGGTCAGCGTCCAGTTGCCCGCGAAGACGGTGGCGTTGGCCGCGGAGGCCGAAAACGCGAGAGCAGCCGTGGCCGCGACCGCCGCGATGAGTTTCAGTGCCATTTGGAGCCCCCCCGAGAGACGAATAGCGATTAACGAAACCTAAACTGCCACAACCTGGAGCAGGTTTCGCGCCACTTCACCTCCCAGGGGAATATCAACGTTAACCGGGATCTAAAACGCGAGCTCTCGCCTCACAAGCGTCGCGTACCCGACACTTCCTCCATTGGCCCGCGTCCGACGGCGCGGGGAGGAGGCGGCCGTCGCGACCCTGAACGGGCTTTGCACGAGCTCGTCGCGCTATCAGCTAGCCCGCCAGCGCCGCCTTGACCGCGGCGAGGCCCTCGGCGGCCTTGGCCCCTTCCGGCGCACCGCCCTGGGCGAAGTCCGGACGCCCGCCCGCCCCCTGCCCGCCCATGGCCAGCACGCCAGCCTTGGCGAGGTCGGCAGCGTTGAACTTCGCCTGGGCCGAGCCCGTGACGGCGACCGTGACCGCCGCCTTGCCGTCGGCCGTGCCGATCAGCACGATCACCCCGTCGGGAAGCTGCTTCTTGAACTCCTCGGCGATGGGCCGCAGGTCCTTGCCGCCGACGCCGTCCATGATGCGCGCCATGACCTGCACGCCGCCGATCTCCTCGGGACCCGCGGGCGCGCCACCGCCCCCGCCCATGGCCAGCTGGCGCTTGGCGTCGCCCAGCTCCTTCTCCAGCTTGCGGGCCAGGAGCTGCAGCGCCTCGACCCGGGCCGGCACCTCGGACACGGGGGTCTTGAACTGGTCGGCCAACCCCTTGGCGACCGCCGCCTGATCCAGCAGGTAGCGGCGCGCCCCTTCGCCGGTCAGGGCCTCGATGCGCCGCACGCCCGCGGCCACGCCCTGCTCGGACACGATCTTGAACAGGGCGATGTCGCCCGTGCGGGCCACGTGGGTGCCGCCGCACAGTTCGACCGAATAGGCGCCCCGTTCTTCGCCTTCCGGGCCGCCCAGAGCCTGGCCCAGGGTCAGCACACGCACGCTGTCGCCGTACTTCTCGCCGAACAGCGCCATCGCCCCGGCCTCGATGGCCTGTTGCGGCGCCATCAGCTCGGTGCCGGCCGCCAGGTTCTGCCGCACCACGGCGTTCACCTCGGCCTCGATGCGGTCGATCTCGTCGGCGCTCAGCGGCCCGCCGTGGCTGAAGTCGAAGCGGATCCGCTCGCCGTCCACCATCTGGCCCTTCTGGGTCACGTGGGGACCCAGCACATTACGCAGCGCCGCGTGCAGCAGGTGGGTGGCCGAGTGGTTCGAGCGCGTCGCCGCGCGCCGCTCGGCGTCGACCGCGAGCCGCACCCGCGCGCCGGGCGCCAGCACGCCTTCCAGGATCTCCAGGTCGTGGACGTGCAGGTCGCCGGCGTGCTTCTGCACGTCGGTGATCCGGGCGCGGCCGCCGTCCCACTCCGCTTCGCCCCGGTCGCCGGCCTGGCCGCCGCTCTCGGCGTAGAAGGGCGTGCGGTCGAAGAGGGCCTGCACCTTGGCGCCCGTCACCGCGGCGTCGACCTCGTGGCCGTCCTCCATCAGCGTCAGCAGTTCGGCGGTGGCCTCGGTGTTGTCGTAGCCCACGAACACGGTGGGGCCGAGGCGCTCGCGGATGCTGAACCATTCGGCGGCCGCCGCCACCTGGCCGGAGCCGGTCCAGGCCTCGCGCGCCATCTCGCGCTGCCGGGCCATGGCCGCGTCGAACTCGTCGAGGTTTACCGTCAGGCCCTTCGCGCGGACCGCGTCCTGGGTCAGGTCGAGCGGGAATCCATAGGTGTCGTAGAGCTTGAAGGCGGTCTCGCCCGAGAGCACGTCGCCCTCGTTCAGACCGGCGGTGGCCTCGTCCAGCAGCGACATGCCGCGGCCGAGCGTGCGGCGGAACCGCTCCTCTTCCTGCCGCAGCGTTTCGACGATGGCGGGCTCGGCGCGGCGCAGCTCGGGATAGGCCTCGCCCATCTCCTTCACCAACGTCGGGGCCAGGCGGTGCATCAACGGCTCTTCCGCGCCCAGCAGGTGGGCGTGGCGCATGGCGCGCCGCATGATCCGGCGCAGCACGTAGCCGCGGCCCTCGTTCGAGGGCAGCACGCCGTCGGCGATCAGGAAGCTGGTGGAACGCAGGTGGTCGGCGATCACCCGGTGCGAGGCGCTGGTCGACGCCGCGCCGGCGCCGCCCACCAGCTCGCGGGACGCCGCGATGATCGTGCGGAACAGGTCGACGTCGTAGTTGTCGTGCACGCCCTGCAGGACGGCGGCGACGCGCTCCAGGCCCATGCCGGTGTCGATCGACGGCTTGGGCAGGCTCTCGCGGCGGCCGTCGGCGAACTGCTCGAACTGCATGAAGACCAGGTTCCAGATCTCCACGAACCGGTCGCCGTCCTCGTCCGGGCTGCCGGGCGGGCCGCCGGGGATGTGGTCGCCGTGGTCGAAGAAGATCTCGGAGCACGGGCCGCACGGGCCGGTGTCGCCCATGGACCAGAAGTTGTCGGCGGTCGGGATGCGGATGATCTTGCGGTCATCCAGCCCCGCGATCTTCTTCCAAAGGCCGTGGGCCTCGTCGTCGGTATGGTAGACCGTGACGGTCAGCTTCTCGGGCGGAAGCTGGAATTCCTTGGTCAGCAGGTTCCAGGCGAGCGTGATCGCCTGTTCCTTGAAGTAATCGCCGAAGGAGAAATTCCCCAGCATCTCGAAGAAGGTGTGGTGGCGCGCGGTATAGCCGACGTTGTCCAGGTCGTTGTGCTTGCCGCCGGCGCGGACCGATTTCTGCGACGAGGCCGCGCGCGGCCACGGCGGGGTCTCGGCGCCCGTGAAGTAGTTCTTGAACGGCACCATGCCGGCGTTGACGAACAGCAGGGTCGGATCGTTCTGCGGCACCAGCGGCGCCGAGGCGACGACGGCGTGCTCGTTCCGCTGGAAATAGTCCAGGAAGTGGGTGCGGATCTCGTTCAGGCTCGGCATCGGGCTACAATCATCAAGCGGTTGGACAGGGTCGCCACCCCCCAGGTGGGGACCGCCGACCCTTTACGAAACCTGAGCCGGACCACCAAAGAAAAAGGCGAGCGCCCACGGAAAAGCGGCCGCGCCGATCCGTGCGGATGGACGCTCCAAACGAAAAGGACGCTCAAGGCGCGTGGGCCCTGAGCGTCCAGCCTCGTAAGGTCGCCTGGCGGCCCCCGCATCGGGTGGCTCGTCGGGGCAGGCCCGGGTGGCGGAGGGGACCCGCCCCGGGGCGCGGGCCGCCGCGGCGGCCCTAGAGGGAGCCGTCCTCGTCGTCGACCTCGCCCGCGGCGGGGCCCACCAGAAGCTGTTCCTCGACCACGTCCTTGGCGCCGCGGACCTGCTTCTCGATCTGGGCGGCGATGTCGGGGTTCTGCTTCAGGAATTCGCGGACGTTGTCGCGGCCCTGGCCGATGCGCTGGCTGTTCCAGGAGAACCAGGAGCCGGACTTCTCCACCACCCCGGCCTTCACGCCCAGGTCGATGATCTCGCCCAGCTTGGAGATCCCCTCGCCGTACATGATGTCGAACTCGACCTCTCGGAACGGCGGGGCGATCTTGTTCTTGACCACCTTCACCCGAACGTTGTTGCCGACGATCTCGTCGCGCAGCTTCACCGAGCCGGTGCGGCGGATGTCCAGGCGGACCGAGGCGTAGAACTTCAGCGCGTTGCCGCCCGTGGTCGTCTCGGGACTGCCGTACATCACCCCGATCTTCATGCGGATCTGGTTGATGAAGATCACCAGGGTCTTGGCCTTGGAGATCGAGGCGGTGAGCTTGCGCAGCGCCTGGCTCATCAGGCGAGCCTGCAGGCCCGGCAGGCTGTCGCCCATCTCGCCCTCGATCTCGGCGCGCGGCGTCAGAGCCGCCACCGAGTCGATCACGATCACGTCCACGGCGTTGGACCGCACCAGGGTGTCGGTGATCTCCAGCGCCTGTTCGCCGGTGTCCGGCTGGGCCACCAGCAGGTCATCCAGGTTCACGCCCAGCTTGTGAGCGTAGCCCGGGTCCAGCGCGTGCTCGGCGTCGACGAAGGCCGCGGTCCCGCCCGCCTTCTGCACTTCGGCCACGACGTGGAGCGCCAGCGTGGTCTTGCCCGAGCTCTCCGGCCCATAGATTTCCACGATCCGCCCCTTGGGCAGGCCGCCGATGCCCAGCGCCAGGTCCAGGCCCAGCGAGCCGGTCGAGAAGGACTCGATCTCGATCAGGCCCTTGTCGCCCAGCTTCATCACCGAGCCCTTGCCGAAGGCCCTGTCGATCTGAGCCAGCGCCGCCTCGAGGGCGCGCTGCTTTTCCGAATCGTCTTTGCCCACGAGCTTCAATGCCGACTGCGCCATGTCATGAACCCTCTATCCCACGATTCCGCCAAGCGGATGGGCCCAACCACCGGGCCGCCGCTGGACTCAGAGGTACCGGGTTTGTTCCAGGTTCGCAAGATGTTCTCTTCCGAACCTACGACCGAAACTGTCGTTGGGACGGCCATTGCGATTTGTCACTTGGCGACTGCGATTAGTCAGCGGCCGCTATGATCGGTCACTCACGCCTGACAGAATTTTATATATTCAAGGGCCTAGGGTTCCCGCGAAGCGGCACTTTAGGCGGTTTCCATCCTGCGGTGGTGTGCCGTCGGAGCCTCTGATCGAGTAGAGCACTGGCGGCTGCCAGTTGACGCTGAGGCCGCGCGCACGCTCAAGTCGCGGCGGGGGAAGACTTGACCGACAGCTGCAGTTCAGGACCGACGTTTGACGGGCGCCATGGATAAGCGCGCCCTGTCGGAGCGCGACATCTGTACGAAGTATATCACCCCCGCCCTGCGCCGGGCGGGTTGGGATGAGCAGACCCAATTCCTAGAGGAAGTTTCCTTCACGAAAGGCCGGATTACGGTGCGCGGGAAGCTTGTTTCCCGAGGCGTGGCGAAGCGCGCCGACTACATCCTCTACATCAAGCCGAACGTGCCAATCGGCATCATCGAGGCCAAGGACAATCGTCACTCCGTCGGCGACGGGATGCAGCAGGCGCTGGAGTACGCCGACATCCTGAACTTGCCCTTCGTCTTCTCCTCAAACGGCGACGGCTTCGTCTTCCATGACCGCACCGGTGCGGGCGAAGAGAAGGAGGTCGACGTCGCGCTCGGCGCCTTCCCGCCGCCGGCCGAGCTGTGGAAGCGCTATTGCGCGTGGAAGGGGCTGACGCCGGAGGCCGAGGAGGTCGTGCTTCAGGATTACTTCGACGACGGTAGCGGAAAGGCGCCGCGCTACTACCAGGTCAACGCAGTCAACGCCGCCGTCGAGGCCATCGCCAAAGGCCGCGATCGGGTGCTGCTGGTCATGGCGACCGGCACCGGCAAGACCTACACCGCCTTCCAGATCATCTGGCGACTGTGGAAGGCGGGTCAGAAGAAGCGGATTCTGTTCCTGGCCGACCGGAACATCCTGGTCGACCAGACCATGGTCAATGACTTCCGCCCGTTCGGCGCCGCCATGGCGAAGCTTTCCTCGAAGTCGAAGACTATCGAGCGCGCCGACGGAACGCAGGTCGATCTGAAGCTCGCGATGGATAAGCGCCGGCGCGTCGACACGTCGTCCGAAATCTACCTCGGCCTCTATCAGGCGATCACCGGGCCGGAGGAACAGCAGAAGATCTACAAGGAGCTCTCGCCGGGCTTCTTCGATCTGATCGTCATCGACGAGTGTCACCGCGGCAGCGCCGCCGACGATGCGGCGTGGCGTGAAATCCTCGAACACTTCTCGGGCGCCACCCAGATCGGCCTCACGGCGACGCCGAGGGAGACGACCTATGTCTCCAACAGCGCCTACTTCGGGGAGCCCATCTACACGTACTCGCTGCGCCAGGGCATCGCCGACGGCTTCCTGGCCCCGTACAAGGTGATCAAGGTCCATATCGATCGCGACATCGAAGGCTACCGGCCCGAGCAGGGCCAGGTCGATCGCGACGGGAACGAGATCGAGGATCGGATCTACAATCGCCGCGACTTCGACCGCACGTTCGTATTGGACGACCGGACCAAGCTCGTCGCAGCCAAGGTCACCGAGTTCCTGAAGGAGAGCGACGATCGCTTCCAGAAGACAATTATCTTCTGCGTCGATGAGGAGCACGCGGCGCGTATGCGCCAAGCGCTCGTGAACGAGAACAAGGACCTATGCGACGCCAACCACCGCTACGTCATGCGGATCACCGGCAGCGACAAGGACGGACTCGATCAGCTCGGCAACTTCATTGATCCGGAGTCGCGCTACCCGGTGATCGTCACGACATCGCGGCTGCTCTCGACCGGTGTCGACGCCCAGACCTGCCGGCTGATCGTTCTGGACCGCTCGGTGGGCTCCATGACGGAATTCAAGCAGATCGTCGGCCGCGGCACCCGCGTACATGAGGACACCCGCAAGTTCTACTTCACGCTCATGGACTTCCGCGGCGCTACCGACCACTTCGCCGATCCGGAGTTCGACGGCGACCCTGTTCAAATCTACGAGCCCGGGCCCGGTGAGCCCGTGACGCCGCCCGACGACCTCCCGCCCGGAGGCGATGTGGCCGAGGATGGCGAGGACTTCACCGGCGAGCCGGGCGGCGGCGTGACTATCCGCGATCCCTGGGGCACGGATCCGGACGGCGGGCCCGTCCGAAAGATCTATGTCGACGGTGTGGGGGCCCACATCCTTGCCGAACGGGTCGAGTACCTCGACGCGAACGGCAAGCTCGTCACCGAATCCCTGCGCGACTACACGAAGGCGGCGCTTCGCAGGCGGTTCGCGAGCCTGGACGACTTCCTGAAGCGCTGGAACACGGAGGCGCGGAAGCAGGCCATCGTGGACGAACTCGCGGCGGAAGGCCTGCCGTTAGACATTATTGGCGAGGAACTGGGCAAGGACCTCGACCCCTTCGACCTTGTTTGCCACATCGCGTTCGACGCGAAACCGCTTACCCGGCGCGAGCGGGCCGAGGGCGTGAAGAAGCGCGACGTGTTCACGAAGTACGGGACTCAGGCACGTGCCGTGCTGGATGGCCTCCTCGCCAAGTACGCCGATGAAGGCGTGCTCAATCTCGACGACGCCAGCGTTCTGCGAATCCCGCCATTCACCGCCATGGGCAGCGTGGTCCAACTGATTCGGGCCTTCGGGGGCAAGGACGGCTTCGACCAGGCCATCCACGAGTTGCAGGACGCCCTCTACCAGGAGACCGCTTGATGGCGTTCGAGATCGGCGATGAGGTCCATGTGCCACGAAAAGTCCTGAGCCTCCCCGACGATGTTCTTCCGTTTTACAGAACCACCGTACGAGACAAGCAGGCGAGGTCCATTCGGGTTGATTTGCCCGGCGGGCAGTTGTCGCCGCTAATCGCCACCTCCAAGGTTTATCGCAACTTCGGAGTCCTGATTGTTAGGATCGGAGACTACAACGAGTTCGGCCTGCTGGATCCTCTCGCTAAATCTATCCTTCAGTACTGCAGGATGTTGATTTCGGACGATAGCGTGAGGCTAATTGAACTCAGAACCGAAGATGAGCTGGCCACGCTGTGGGGCATCTATCATGGCATGTGCGAGCAGGTGGTCCTGGTCGGACATGGATCCGGCGACGGATTCCTGTTTGGACAGCAGAACCTCGGTCCCGAACGATTGGCTGAGATTTTCTGCGAGCCAACCCCGGGCAAGAAAGAGTTCATCAGCCTTGGATGTCAGACCGGGTTGGCTGACTTCGGCAAGACGTTTTCGGAGGCCGAGTGCGTCGGCAGCCTCTTGGCGCCCTTCCATTCGGTCCACGGCTGCGTGGCCTCGCTCTTTACCCAAACCTACCTCAATGAACGCATCCTCGGTGCTCGATCCTCCAAAGTGGCCTTCAACCACGCGCGAAGCGATCTAAAGGGTGCGGCCAGTTTTCGCCTCTGGCGAAACGGCACGATGAACACCGGAAACGCGTAATCCATGTCAGTCCGCACCACCGTCAAATCCATCCAGGACGAGATGCGCAAAGACGCCGGCGTCGATGGCGACGCGCAGCGCATCAGCCAGCTCTGCTGGATGTTCTTCCTCAAGATCATCGACGATCAGGACCAGGAGCTGGAGCTGGTCCAACCCGGCTACGAGTCCCCGGTTCCCGACGAGTTTCAGTGGCGAAACTGGGCCGCGGATCGCGAGGGCATGACGGGTGATGGCCTGCTGGCCTTCGTGAACAACGAGCTATTCCCGGCGCTCAAGAGCCTGCCGACGACCGGGCCGCAACGCCACCGAGCCATTGTGGTGCGCAGCGTCTTCGAGGACGCCTACAACTACATGAAGTCGGGCCACCAGCTGCGGAAGGTGGTCAACAAGATCGACGAGGTCGATTTCAACGACCTCTCAGCGCGGCAGCATTTCGGCGACATCTACGAGCAGATCCTCAACGACCTGCAGAGCGCCGGAAACGCCGGCGAGTACTACACCCCCCGCGCCGTCACGGCCTTCATGACGGATCGCATCGACCCCAAGCCGGGCGAGATCCTCTTCGACCCGGCCTGCGGCACCGGCGGCTTCCTCACCTGCGCCATGCGCCACATGCGCGAGCGCTATGTGAAGCGGCCGGAGGACGAGGCGCTGATGCAGGCCTCGCTGCGCGCTGTGGAAAAGAAGCCGCTACCGCACATGCTGGCCGTCACCAACATGCTGCTCCATGGCGTGGAGGACCCCAGCTTCCTGCGCCACGACAACACCCTGGCGCGGCCCTACATCAGCTGGGGTCAGTCCGACCGCGTCGACATCGTCCTCACCAACCCGCCCTTCGGCGGCCAGGAAGAGGACGGCATCGAGACCAACTTCCCGGCCCACTTCCGCACGCGCGAGACGGCCGACCTCTTCCTGGCGCTGATCATCCGTCTTCTGAAACCTGGGGGGCGTACGGCCGTGGTGCTTCCCGATGGCACTCTGTTCGGCGGCACTGACGTGAAGACGAGTCTCAAGGAACACCTGATGGAGGAGTGCAACCTCCACACCATCGTCCGGCTGCCCAACTCGGTCTTCAAGCCCTATGCGTCCGTCGGCACGAACCTGCTGTTCTTCGAGAAGGGCCGCCCAACCGACGACATCTGGTACTGGGAGCATCGCGTCCCCGAAGGCCAGAAGGCCTATTCCATGACCAAGCCCATCCGGCTGGAGCACTTCGCCGACTGCGTCGCTTGGTGGGGCGGCGTCGCGCGCGAGGGCCGCGAGGAAGGGCCACATGCCTGGCGCGTCACCGCCGAGGCCGTGAAGGCGCGCCGGTACAACCTCGACATCAAGAACCCGCACGCGGTGGAGGAGAACCTCGGCGATCCGGCGGAGTTGTTGGCGGCGCTGAACGCCGCTGAGGACAAGGCGGCGCACCTGCGCGACCGGCTGAAGGCGATCCTGGCCGAGGCGCTAGCGCGATGAACGCGGAGCGGTTGTTGGCGCATTACGCGGAGATCGCTGAGGGGCCGGACGCGGTTGCGCAGCTTCGCATGTTCGTCCGTGATTTGGCGGTCCGCGGCAAGCTTGCGGCGCAAGACCCTAGCGATGAGCCGGCCTTTGAGCTCGTGAAGCGAATCTCCACGGAGAAGGCGCGGTTAGAGAGAAATGGGTCAGTAAGACGCCAGGAGCCCTTCAAGGCCTCAGCCCGCATCGACGGCCCCTTTGAGATCCCGAAGACATGGGAGTGGGTCCCCGCGATATTCCCTGCGCATTCGGTTTCTGATTACGAGTCCAAGGTGCAAACAAAGGATGTCCTGAGCGAAGGCAAATATCCTGTCGTCGACCAGGGTAAGATCCCTGTTCGGGGATATTGCAACGACGACGAGCGAGTGATCCGCGTCTCGGACGCGATTATTGTATTTGGCGACCACACACGGGAAGTAAAATTCGTCGACTTCGACTTTGTTGTCGGAGCTGACGGAGTAAAACTCCTCCGCCCTATCGGAATTTTCGCAAGGTACTACCATCTTGCTTTGCAATGGGTTCCGATTGATGCCCGCGGATATGGTCGTCACTACAAGTTGCTACGTGCGGCATTCATCCCGCTGCCACCTACTGAGGAACAGCACCGCATCGTCGCCAAGGTCGACGAGCTGATGACTCTCTGCGATGAACTGGAGGCGGCGCGCGCGATACGGGAGGCGGCACGGGATCGGCTGGCGACGGCGAGCTTCACGCGCCTGAACGCCCCCGCCCCCGAGACTTTCCAGTCCGACGCCCGCTTTGCCCTCGACACGCTGCCCGCCCTCACTACCCGCCCGGACCAGATCAAGCTGCTCCGGCGGACGATCCTGAATTTGGCGTGGCGCGCAAAGCTCGCACCGCAGGATGTAAACGACGAACCGGCGTCCATGTTGCTGGTCAGAATCGCAGCGGAGCGAGGCGACTTGGTCAGCAATGGACACTTACGGCGCGAACGCCCGCTTGACCCGATACCTGCATCGCAAGTGCCTTTCGACATTCCACCGACTTGGTGCTGGGCCCGGGTGGGGGACACCGTCCTCTTTACGCAATACGGAACATCGGAAAAGGCCAGCGCTTCGCAGGATGGTGTCCCGGTACTCACCATGGGGAACATTCAGGAGGGGCGAGTCACTTGGGGCAATGAGAAGCGCATTCCCGAGAATTCTCAGGAGCTGCCTGCGCTTTTGTTGCGGAAGCTCGACCTACTCTACAACCGCACCAACAGCGCGGAACTTGTTGGAAAAACGGGGATATATCTCGGTGACGACTCGCCTCGGACATTTGCATCCTATTTGATCCGCCTGCGGCCCTCGCTGGCGTGGACTGATCCCCGCTACCTCAACATCGCGATGAACACCCCCGAGTTTCGGGATACCCAGATCATTCCGCTGATCAAGAAGCAGACTGGCCAAGCCAACGTGAACGGCACGGCCCTCAAGAACATGTTGATTCCGCTTCCTCCCCTGGCTGAGCAGTACCGCATCGTCACCAAGGTCGACCAGCTGATGACCTTCTGCGACGAGCTGGAGGCCAGCCTCAAGACCGCAGACGCTACGCGTAAACGCCTGCTTGAGGCTCTCCTAGCGGAAGCCCTCGCACCCGCCACCAGGGACCTTGAGGCCGCGTAGCCGCGATGGGCGTCAATCTCATCGTGGCGGTGACCGATAGCGACTGGTTCGAAGCCCTCCGCTATCGCGCCGACCTGACCGAGGTGAACTTCTGGGCGCCCTCGGCGGCAAACTTCCGCGCGCTCCAGCCCGGCGAGTTGTTCCTGTTCAAGCTGCATGCGCCACGGAACGTCATCGTGGGCGGCGGCGTCTTCGCCCACGCCAACGCCATGCCGTGTTCCCTGGCTTGGGCGGCCTTCGGCGAGGTCAACGGCGCAGCCTCGGCACAGGACATGCGCCGCCGGATCGCTCGTTACCGGCGCACCGACCCGGCGGACCGCAGCGACTTTCCCATCGGCTGCCGCATCCTGACCCAGCCGTTCTTCTTCGATGAACCTGACTGGATCCCAGTACCCGCGAGCTGGGCCGCCAACATCGTCTCGTTCAAGACCTACAACACCGATACGAGTGACGGCCTCGCCCTGTGGGACGCGGTCGAAGCGCGGCTGGAGCGGCTTCGCGCGCCTGGGATGTCGGAGGAGGCCGCGCGGTTCGGCACCCCGCAGCTGATACGCCCACGGCTCGGTCAGGGGGCGTTCCGCGTGCTGGTCACCGATGTTTACGGCCGCAAGTGCGCGATCACGGGCGAGCGAACGCTGCCAGCGCTCGAGGCGGCCCACATCCGTCCCTATGCCGAAGGCGGCGCCCACGAGGCCCGGAACGGCCTCCTGCTGAGGCGCGACATCCATAGCCTGTTCGACGCCGGCTACGTGACCGTCACCCCCGACCACCGCTTCGAGGTAAGCCGCCGCATCCGCGAGGAGTTCGACAACGGTCGGCACTACTACGCCCTTCACGGTCAGCCGATCCGCACGCCGGACCTGCCGACCCAAGCGCCCGACCCGGTGGCGCTGACCTGGCACAACGAGAACTGCTTCAGGGGGTGACCATGGCTGAGGGGAACGTCGAAGCAGGCGCGACGCAGGCAGCATTCGCGCGGTTCCAGCGCCTGATCGCAGCAGAGGACAGCGGCAGGCCGTTCACCAACTTCCAGGAGGGCGCGGCAGCGGCCTGGGAAGGCTACAAGCCCCGCCTGCGCGACCACGCCCTCAAGCTGCTCGCGGCCCGCGACTGGCAGGAGACGCAGATCGGTTCAGGGACGATCCTCCAGCACGTCATTGACGCGATCGAAATCCAGGACAGCCGGATCAACCTCACGAACAATCTGGTCTTCTGGCAGAACCGATACGGCCACGCGAACCGCGACCATCGGGTCTTGCTGGAGGCGCAAACCGACCCTGGCTTGCGCCGTGAACTGGAGCGCCTCTTCTATGACCTTTATCGCGGCGTCGAGGCCGAAGAGGGCGCCGTCTTCACTCGGTTAAGCCACCTCACCGGCGCCAAGTACCCGCTGATGGCCTATCTGTTTTTCCTGAAGGACATGGACCGGTTCATGCCGATCCAGCCGACGACTTTCGACCGCGCGTTTCGCGAGCTGGGCGTCGATCTGACCACCCTCCACAACTGCTCCTGGGACAACTACCGAGGCTTCAACGCCGAGCTGGCGGCGTTGCGCGACCAGCTGGCTGACCTCCCCGGTCTTTCGAGGATGCGCCTCGTCGACGCTCACTCCTTCCTGTGGCTGCTCATGAAGCTACCGGAGCCTTCCGACGACGGCGCGCAAAGGCGGGGCACGACGGCGGGCCGTATCGTCGGCGGCCGCGAAAGAGCGATCATCGAGATGAGGTTGTCCATCGAGAACACGGTGCGCAACTCCAACGGCCAGCTGGTTGAGCGGATTGTCAAAGACAAGCAAACCGATCTCACCTCGGCCGAACTCGATCGACTGCTCGAAGAACTCCTCGACCTTCAAGGCAATCGGTGCGCCCTCACAGGGGTCCGCTTGGACTTCACCAAGGACGGAGACCGGGCCCTCTACCCGTCGTGCGACCGCATCGACAGTGCGGGACACTATGTCCGAGGAAACGTCCAGGTCGTCGCCCGCTTCATCAACTTCTGGAAGGGGATTGGCGACAACGAAGAGTTCAAACGCCTGCTCATGCTTGTCAGGGAGGGGAACGCAGATGGGAGTGCCGAGTCGGTTCGTTACTGAGTACCCGAAACGGTGTCTCGCACTGCTCGACGCGGCGGAGCCTATCGCGCGGGAGCATGATCTGCTGACGTCTTTCGCACTGCTCGCGGCGGCGTCCGTGCTGGTCATTCCCTACGAACGGCTCAAGGGTCATCACCCCAACAAGCAGGAGCGCGGTTCGGCGCTCTACGAAGCGCTCCGAAATCTCGAGCGGAAACCTTGGCGTGAAGCGCCCTTCTGGGCTGGCGGCGAACCGGGGCACTGGCAGTTCTCCCGCATTATGGGTGACCCAAATGACGTCGCCGGTTGGAGAGATGAAGCCAATCGTCCCTCCACGTCGGCAGACGCGAATTCTATCGGCAAGCGGAAGTCCGGCGAAGTGCTGCGTGTTCTTCGCAATGCCTTGGCGCACGGTAACGTCGTCTACCTGAACAAGGATGGCCGCGAAGCGGCAGGCACGCCCGCCCACTTCATCGCATTCCTTTCTAGGTATGAGGAAGACGCAGCGCAGCGTGACCAAAGCGAGACCTATCGACTAGTCGCAGTAGCAGACGAACACTTCCTCGCCTTCCTGCGCCAGTGGGCGCTGTGGTTGGTGAACTTCCCGCACGATGACCGTCTGATCGAGGCCGCCTGATGCCCATCCGAAACGCCATCTGGACCGTCGGCTCGGCGCCGCAGCCTCTATACGAGGGGCGCCTTCCCAGCGAGCGCATGCTCGAGGACATGATCGTCTCGGCGCCGCGTATCCTCTCCGACGAGTGGATGCTGGTCGGGCGTCAGGAGCGCACGGGGTCGGGCGGCATCCTCGATCTCCTGGCCATCGCACCCGATGGCGCCCTGGTCCTAATCGAACTGAAACGAGAGCGCACTCCGCGCGAGGTAGTCGCCCAGGCCATCGACTACGCAGTCTGGGTCGAGGGCCTCGAGGCGGAAGACATCGCTGCGATCTACGGCCGCTTCGCGCCTGGTCACGACCTCGGCGCGGACTTCATTGCTCGGTTCGGGCAGCGGCTGGACGAAGACACGCTAAACGACAGCCACCAGATCGTCATCGTCGCCAGCTCGCTAGACGACAGTAGCGAGCGGATCGTCAACTACCTCAACAAGCGGGACATTGCCATCAACGTGCTGTGCTTCCAGGTCTTCCAGGCCGGAGAGCAGCTGTTGCTGAGCCGGTCCTGGCTACTGGACCCGGTACACACGCAGGTCAGCGCGTCGGTCGCGCCGACGAGCCGCGGCACGCGTGAGAGCGAGCCTTGGAACGGGGAGTTCTACGCGTCCTTCGGCGCTGACGGACAACGCTCGTGGGACGAAGCTTCGCAATATGGCTTCATCTCGGCCGGCGGCGGCGCCTGGTACAGCAACACCCTAAACCTGCTGAACATCGGAGATCGCGTCTGGGTCAAGGCCCCCGGCCACGGTTTCGTCGGCGTGGGGGAAGTGATGGGCCGATCACAATCCGCCGCTGACTTCACCATCGAGGTCGACGGCCAGTCACGGCCCGCGCTCGAGGTGCTTCATAAGGCGACCTACCTTCGCGAGTTGGCGGGAGATCCGCAGCGCGCCGAGTACTTCGTTCCGGTTCGCTGGATCCATACAGTGCCTCTCGACAAGGCGTATAATGAGATCGGCCTCTTCGGCAATCAGAACACCGTGTGCAAGCCGACCACCCCGAAGTGGCGGACAACCGTTGATCGGCTGAAAGCCAAGTGGAGCGTGGAATAGCTGAAGGGCCTGCCGCCGCGCCTGGGGGGAAGCTAGTCCTCGTCGGGCGACGCGCCGGGATCCATGATCAAGCCCTCACGGATAGCCCACTCAAGCTCCCCCACGCCCAGAACTCGCCCTTCTTCCTCTGCCGGAATCCAATGGAATAGTTCTACCTGTCGAGCGTACCAGTCTCGCTGTGGGTCGGCGGGAGGCTCTTCAAAGCGGACATCGGCATTACGCGCCGAGATCTCCAGGGCCCTCGGATCCAGACGGTCATTCAAAGCCTGAATTCGGCGCTCCAGCCAGTTCTTCAGTGCGGCCAGCTCGGCATCCGCCTCGCCTGTCGTGCTCTGGAGGTGCGAGAGCACCGCCGTGTGCTTGGCGCGTTCCTCAAGCGCAGTCGCCACGGCATTGATGAATTCAGAACGATGCTTCTCTCGCCGACTGAAGCCCTCCAACCGTCGCCGCCGGGCTTCAGCTGCCGCCGCGGCCTTCGCCTGAGCCGCGCGCTCTTTCTGTCGCTCGATCTTCAGCGCCGCGTGAGCTGCGAAGCCGCTCAGGATCACCTCAAGCGAATCCACAAGGTCATAGCCATTCCGCTGCGAGAAGGTGCGCCTCAGACCGGAGTAGTCGTTTTCGTTTATCAAGAGCGCTAGCCGACCGGAGGGGCTGAGATCCCATGTTGGCCAGGGGCGGCTGTCACCGCCCCAACGGTCCCGCTCCTTCTTCTGCGCCAATTCCCTTCCGGTCGGCTGGTGTGGTGTCTTCTTCGGCTGCTCCTCGAGACGAAAGGCGACCGGTTCAGCCTCGACGAGAAGCTTGGTTCCCTCTGCGGTAGCCTCAAGTTTCCAGCCCCTTCGCTCGGCGCTTGTGAACAGCGCCTCCAGGAAGCTCAGCGCCGCGGGCACCGCCTGTGGGCTCGTCTTCAGGGAGATGACGCCTCGCCCTGATACCGAAGCAAATCCGTCACCGTCCACGCGCGCCTTCTCGATGGCGCGACGCGTCGCCTGCAGCTCCTTGCGCTCAGGACCGACAACGTGGGCGTGATCTCCGGGCGAAGTCGCGAAAGCAAGATCGGCAGGCTCAGGTTCGGTTCCCGGCTCAAGCGTCGGCCGCGGACGGGCAGCACGTTCGGCTCTGGCCTGCTGCGTGACGGACTTCACCGCGGGTGGGAGTGGCCTCGCGCCCTGGATCGCGACCTGCTCCATCGTCGGCGATCTCGCCGGCCGAAGCCTCGGCCGAGGGAAGGTTCGCCCTGCTCTTACCTGCGCCCAGTATCCGCGCCCTGGCGTAGGAATGTCGTAGCGATCGCAAATCTTCTTTAGACCTGTCGACGTGATCCCGAGATCCTCGGCAACGTCCGTAAGCGGCCGCTCCCACGCTGCCTCGAAGAGCGCCTGACGGGTCATGCTGGTCATGTGAATCTCGGTGTGCGATTTGCGTCAGCCGCTACCACCCCTTAGCTCGCTCGCTAAGCATCCGATCCTTCCGGACTTTCGGCCTACGCCACGACGGAATTCAATTGCGCGACCGGCCCCCACTGGTCTGCTGACAAGGTCCACCCGCCGCAGGAAGAACGAACCGCTTCACCTTGATGGCAAAGGCTGCGAATTCGAACGACGCTGGCAATCCGGGGCGCGTCTGATAACCGCGTAGGGCGCCGTAGAACAGCAGCCGACCGTCCTCGTCGAACAGCCCCATCCACTTCGCAGACACGCCCGCAGAGAAGTGGAAGGCGATGGGCTGAACGTTGCCGTCGAGGCTGTGGGCGTAGGGCGTAAGCCTCACCAAGACTCGCGGGCAGCCGTCGGCCGTGAGTTCTTCGTATTGATCCCCGTCCGCATTGGGCGGCGCAGAGAGCATTCCGGCCCAGAGCGCATCAGGCAGCTGGCCCGCAGCCTTCTGAATCATCGTGGGGGCAAGCACCACCTCGAACGGTCCATGCTGATAATAGACGGGGCGGCCTTCCTGAGGCGGCAGATGCGGCGTGCCGTCGCCGGCGCGGCCATAGCTGGGGGGAAGGTAGGTGTGCGTCATGAGGATGATCCAAGGGGCCGAGACGTCCCGGCCAAGCGGGAGTTGGCAACCAGAAATTGCGAAACTCACTAAGGGGTTTTGGCCGGCCCTGCCCCAGGTGCCCGACTGTCAATCTTGTGGCACGAAATCCTGTATTTGTCAAGTAATAACTAAGGATAGAAGACCTTCTCTGCCGAGAATCTCTGACGATTTCTTAACAACTACCAGCGTGGAGATTTCAAGCTCCAAAGCGACAGCAAGCCCGCGCAAATCCAAAGATGACTCAAATGGTGCGCTGGGATCGCGGTCCTCACTAAAGTTGACCCTTCACTGCCGCAGGCGTCGGCTTGGTGCCAGGAGCTGGGTGGGACCACCCAAAAAGGCACCTCAGGCTTGTCGGCCTCTGGCACGCTGGCGCCGCCAGAAGCGCGCAGCAGGAGCCGCGACTATAGCGGTTCCGCTTCGCCCACGGGCCATTTAGCAAAGCGAGATATTCAGGACGCACCAGCGACCACTCCGACCAGCGCAAGGTCGCCATACCCTTGTTCGTCGAACGATTTAACCCTACGGTAGAGCTATCAGCGCTCGCTCATCTCGCCCCACCGGAGGCCACCATGACGGAAGGAATGCAGACTCAGGCATTTTTGGAAGAGGACTTCGCCCTCGAACGCGATGTCGCGTCGAGCACAGCAAGAGGCGCCGGGCGCGAAGAGGAAGTCGTGCATCGCTTGGAGGGCCTGCGCGCACAGATCGAAACGATCGACCTTTCCATGGTCAAGCTCAAACTCATGGACGAGGAAGAGGGGCAGGGGTGGAGCAAGGAATACGTTGCCCACGTTGAAGAGCGATATCGTAGATTTCTTGTAATGCTCCGACTCAGTCCATTTGGCGATGCAGTCCCGACTCGCGACATCGATCTGTTTTGGCATCAGCATATCTTGGATACGAGAGCGTATGCGCGCGACTGCGCGCGAGTGTTCGGTGAGTTTGTGCACCACTTCCCCTACTTCGGCATGCGAGGCGAGGAAGACGCGGAAAATCTCGACTCTACTTTTGAGTCAACCAAGGCCCTATACTTCCGTCTGTTTGGAGAGAGCTACTGCGAGGCCACATCTCCGGAGACCGCGACGCGCTGCCACAAGTGCGGGTCCACGTGTCACAAATGTCAGAGCGGCTGTGGCATGAAATGCACCAAGTGTAAGAGCAGCTAGGGTTGAGGCTTGCTCGGGAGCGTTCTGGATCTGCGTTTTGAACGCGCGGTCTTGGTTGCGCCTTGCAGGCCGGAAGGCACTTTCACTCCCTTGGTCAACGATGACTCGCTGATCCGCTCGCGAGACCACAGGATACTTCGGGTGCCTATGCGGCAATTCCGGACGGTGGGCCCGTTGCGGAATTTGGGCACACTCCTCGCGCCCAAGCGGACCCTTGGCTCAACGTGAATTGCGGGCACGCCCCAAGGTTCATCCTGCAATCCGTGGTCGGCCTCAGCTGGGACAGGTAGTTCCAAGTCTTCGCAACCTGAATTAGCTCTACGCCGGCCCCTTCCGCATCTCCCGCGCGAGCGATTCCGAAAATCGCTGCATAGTGGTAATCTGTTTTTCTCTAAAACGCGGTCAGTCGCGGGCCGAATACGCGCATGCCGGCAATTTTCCGTCAGGTTGTCTTGGAAAACGATCAAATAATCCCATGACAACGCAAGTTACCTCCTATCGTACAGTCGCTAATGCTGTCAGCAATTTGCCGCCCATGGATGTCAATATCAGGATCGATCAGATCTACCCTTCACTTTCACTCCTCCAGGCCAGAATGTTCCCCTTTGATTCCTTTGTGAGTCGTGCCTACGATAGCGCTCCAATGGAAGGAGACACCCATGTCTGCTGTTGCTGAACTAGCGCGTTCCGGCGAGGCCGCGGCCCTCAAGACCGCTGTTCTCGCTACCAAGACCTCAAACCCAGCCCTGCAAAGGCTCCAATCCCGCGTCCTCGGCGCGGTCGAGCCGAGCACGGTAATCACCAGCTATGACCGGATGCATCACCGGCACAGCCGGTCGCCGGGCTAGAAGGAGCAGCGCGTGGCAACTGCCCGCATCACCTCATTCCTGGTGAAGGTTGCCTCGCGCTGCAACCTCGATTGCGATTACTGCTACGTTTATCACCACGCCGATCAGAGCTGGCGGCAAATGCCCAAGACGCTCTCCGAGGGCAACCAAGCGGCGTTTGCGACGCGCCTAGCAGAATACGCCTGCAGTGAAGATCTCAAGGAATGCTTCGTGGTCTTTCACGGCGGCGAACCGCTCCTGGCGGGAGCCAATACGATTGTCGAGTTCGTAGACACGGTGCGCCGCGCGGTAGGGGTCAACACCAAGGTCGAATTCGGCCTGCAGACGAACGGCTTGTTGCTTACGGAAGCCGCGCTTGATGCACTTGAAGGCGCTGGTGTCGCTGTGTCCTTAAGCCTAGACGGGCCTCGAGAAGCGAACGATCTGCACCGAACAACCAAGAAGCGCCGCTCCAGCTTCGACAAGGTCGAGCAGGCCCTTGAACGCCTAAAACGGCGCCCGCAAGTCTTCGCAGGCGTGATCGCCGTCATTGATCCCCGCGTACCGCCGGAAACCCTCTTCGCCTACTTCGATCGGCATCAACCCCCGAAGCTCGACTTCTTACTGCCCGATGCGCACCACCTGCGACCGCCACCTGGCCGCGATGAGAACCCGACCCTCTATCGTGATTGGCTCATTCGCGCTTTCGACGTGTGGCTCACGGACTATCCCCAGCTACCGATCCGCTTCTTCGAGACACTCCTCGACACAGTGGCTGGCCTTCCCTCGGGCACCGATGCGTTCGGCTTCGGGGATGTGAGCCTTCTTTCGGTGGAAACCGATGGCTCCTACCACGACCTCGACGTGTTCAAGGTGGTCGCGCAGGGGGCTACCCGCTTGGACGGTTCGGTGTTGGACACCTCCATTGCCGATGTCGCGGCATCGCCGGCCATCGAGGCGCACAGGCGCTTGCTTTCAAAGGCAGGGCTCTGCGCCACCTGCCAAGCATGCCCCGTCGTAGATATCTGTGGCGGCGGCTCGGTGCCTCATCGCCATGGACCAGATGCCTTCAACCAGCCGTCGGTCTATTGCGACGAGCTGTTTTCGCTCATCACCCATGTGAAGGCTCGGCTGAGCGAGACCCTTGAGCTGGAATCCACGGCCCCAGCGTCGCGCCTACCCGAGGGCTTTGACTTCGCCGCGTTTGAGAGGGCTGAGACTGCGACCGCAGTTGTGACCGCACTCTGCCAAGACGCTGAAGGCGCCTACGCGGTCGAATTTCGCGAGGCACTCGCGCTCGCCAGCGCCGACCCGAGTGCGAAGGCGAGCGTGGCGACGCTGCTGGCGATGCCTGCGGGAGAATTTGCGCGGGCGGCGTCCTGGCCGGGAGCCGTCGCCTGGACTAGCGCGTATCGTGCGCATGCTGTTGGTAGGACTGTTCATGACGTAGACGGCCACCCGGTTGCGGTCGACCCTGGGTACGCAAGCAACCTTCTAACGGACCAGGCTTGGACCGACGGCCTCGAAGGCCGGCAATCCACTGATCCGTGGCTGCGCGCACCGTTTGGCCGGGCCATCATTTTTGAAGATGCCGGCCTTGCGGCCAGGGTCCAGCCACTGGTCAGCGAGGCCTTGGAGATCATCGAGCGCTGGCGTCCAGCGCTGGCGGCTGAGATGCGGCGCGCCTGTCGGACCATTCTGTTTGTGCGCGACCCCAGCGCTCATCCCGAGAAGGTCGTTTCCTTCAGCGACAATTCCGTCCCCGGCGCCTTGTTCGTGTCAGTAAGCCAGGGCGAACGCCTCATCGATCCCTATGACCTGGCCGATTCCTTGGTTCACGAGCATCGCCACCAGAAGCTCTACCTGCTTGAGCGTTTCGCTCCCATGGTGGGATCAACCCTCGACCTGGTAGTGTCACCCTGGCGAGAGGACTTACGCCCGCCTTCAGGTCTCTTGCACGCCATCTTCGTCTTCATCGAACTCCGGCGGTTTTGGCAGTACGTCTTAGAGAGGGGCCCTGCGCGATTGCGCAGCCGTGCAGCGACCCAGCTCAGTGATACCGACCGGCACCTGGAGGAAGCGTTTGCCACACTTGTTGGCTGCCCGCTGTCCGACGCCGGCCGACGTTTGGCGGAAGTGCTCGATGCAGCGCGCCAGCCCACTGCCGCGCTCGTGGCCTCGTAGCAATGCTGTTGCCCCGCGATCGGCTGCCCGATTCCTTTCATGAACGTCATGCCGCCCTGCGCGACTACTTTTGCGACAAGGATGCCAACGCGATCCAGGTCGACGAGGGTTGGGCGCTCGGCATGTATTGGCCGGACGATGCCGATCGCCATGTCGATCCCCGGCTTGATGAAGGGCTGGCGTGGTGGGCCGGGGGCGTCCGGCGCGAAACGATGGCGTTTGCACGCAAGCGAGCTGGACGGGTCCTTCGGTCGCTCTACGACACCTGGACGCTTCAGAGTTGGTGCGAGTGGCTCGCCCGACGGGGCTCAACACCCGACAACCTAACCGTCCTCCATGTCGACGATCATCTGGACCTTGGATCGCCTCGCCTCTTTTCAAGTGACGGCGCCTGGAAGGATGCGATCACCGGGGCTGAGGTTTCGCTCTCGGTTCCGAGTTCCGTGCAAGCCGCCATTGAAAGCGGGGCCATTGGCATGGGGAGTTTCCTCACCCCGTTTCTCCATGCCTTCCCCCAATGCGATGTGCGCCACCTGTGCCAACCGCCCAAGTCCCGGGGCACCACCGACTACGATATCGAACTCATCACCACTCCAGACACGTTGATAGCGCCCGGACGTCCGCGGCCGGCAATCAGGCTCACCAAAACGCAGGCTCCGCCTGGACCAGGCCGGTTCAGGGTGACGCCGAGCCTGGACGACTGGTTGGAAGATATCCAACCGGGTCCGATCTTGCTCCACGTCGACATGGACTACTTCAACAACCGCTATGACGGAGATAGCGACTGGGAAGAGCACAAAGAGCCGCTCGATCCCGATCTCGGCACCGTCTCTGGAACTATTGACCAGATGACTGAGGCCCTTGCCACCTCCGGGTTAGTTGAGCGCATCGAGGACGCAGTGGTTGCCTTTTCGCCCGGCTTCTTCCCCGCCGAGCTGTGGGCCTCAGCTGATGCCCGTCTCAAGGCTGGCCTACGATCACTCTATGGCTAGACCACCACGGAGAAGGTCCGCACATCCGACGCCCAAGCCGCCACCAACGGTTCGGGTATCGAAGCGCTCGCCGGTGACGCCCGGGGATGTGCGACTGGTGGCACGGACTAGTCCTGGGAGTGAGCGTGGCGGCGGTCCAGGCGGCTTTGCCTGGGACATCTATGCTGGCGACGAAATCGCCGGCGAAGTGTTCATCAACCTTGCCGAAAAAGGGCAGCACGCCGGTCAGCCGTTCCTAGAGATCTACATCAACCGGAAGAACCAGGGGCGCAAGATTGGACGGCTGGCCTATCGCCTCGCCGTCGAGCAAAGCTTCTACAACACCGTATTCGCGATCATGAGGAAATCGAACATCGCCTCCTGGCGGGCGGCTGAAGAAGCCGGCTTCGTCGATGACACTTCTCCTGGGGCCACCCAAAAGGCGATGGTCTGGCGCCGCGGATAGCCCCCCTCCCCAGCTGGCTCAAACCGTCGGCGCGCGTGGACCTTGCCCTTGTCCTCTCAGGGGTGCGGCCGGTCATGCGGACCGATCTACGCGCCCCCACAGCTTTCGGCACGATCAACAAGTTTGCCCGACAGCTGGGCTTATTTGCTTCTGTTGACGCAACAGGGTTCGTTGCCTTTTCGCGGCAGCCGGGCCTTGGGCGCCGGCTCTTGATCCTCGATGCTACGCCAGGAGACCATGTGGTCGCGCTTGGACGTCTGCTTGGCTATCCGGACTGCTGCTGCCGAGCAGCTCGGTGCGTTGGCGAGAGCATGCTCGACGAGTGGGCGTCCATTCCTCGGCGCTACGTTGGGCGCTATCGCCTCATTGATCCAGCGCGCTACGGTCGCGGCGAGTCCGTGATTAGCCACATCCCGTGCTCCACTACCTGCGACGCCTCCCGAAGGCTGGCGCAGCGCGCACTTGCCTCAGGGTGGACGTTTGACCCGCGCCGGCGTCGAAATCCTCCTAGGAGTTGAAGACCTGCGCATGAAGACGGCGATCGTCATCCCCTGCCTCAACGAAGCCCGCCTGGTGGGCCGGACCGCTCGATCGCTTGGGTTTGGCGGCGATACTCCGGCCGACCACGACACTTGTCTCATCCTCGTCGACAACGGATCGACCGACGAGACGTGGGCGGCCATTACCACCATCAGGGATCAGGCAGCGCCCGGCGCGGTATACCTCGCCCGTGAGAGCGAGCGCGGCTACGTACCGCCCCGCCATCGTGGCGCCCAGATCGCCAGCCGGATTGCCGAGCGCGACGGTATTTCGACAGATGACCTTCTTATTCTCCAGGGGGATGCGGATACGGTCTATGAGGCGGGGTATGTGGATGCGATGCGGCAAGCCGCACAGGTTGCGGGCACCAACCGCATCCTTGAGGCGCGGGTCCATCAGCCCCGCCGATTTGAGTCGGACCATCCAGGCTTCCAGGACTTAGCCGACCGTATTGATGCGGAGATGGCGCCCCACTTCGTAGACAATGCGGACGACGTGATCGTTGACGATAAGGCCGCAGGATTTCGCCTTGGAGATTATCTCCGCTGGGGCGGTCACCGCCGCGATTACATGTCCACAGGCGCCGAAGTGCATGCCGAAACGACCCGGCTGTTTATCCGGGCCCGGCGGGGCGGAGCTCGGAAGATCGGCGTCAACGCGGCATGGGTCGTGCCTTCGCGCCGGAAAATCCAACGCAATCCCGTACGGCACTTCGCAACCGCCGGCTTTCCGCGAGAGGATGCCTGGTGGCGAGAATGGAATGCCCGCTACACAGGACCGCATGGCCTTCCAGCCTTTGATGACCCAGGGGCGAAAGACACGCTTGCGGCTGCCATATCCATGCGTCGCGCCCACCTCCTTTCCCTGTTCTCGAGTATCCCACGAGCGGTCACGCTGAGCCTCTCTAGCCAAAATCCGAGTCATGGCGGCAGCGATTACAGAAGCGACGCAGCTGTCGAAGCGATCAAGCTCGACCAGCTCGGGCGCTTGTTTGAACTATTGCTCCCGACGGCGACTGGCAGCGCGGACGCCGGCCGTTAGCGGAGATGCCTTCGGAGTAGCGGAGCGGTTATCTCCTCGTCACCGGCCTCTCGGATTGCTCCGTCGACGGCGTCTCTAAGGCGCCGGAGGCTGCGCACGCCCGGCTCACCCCTTTGAGGACGATAGAAGGTGAGGATCGCTTCGAGTGCACCCTGATCGGTGACACCGCGCGCTTCGGCATACCGAGCCAGATCGTCGTCTTCGATATCATTGTACTCCAGAACCTCGCTATAAATCGCCCGATCGGCGACGGCTTGGGAAAGTACACTTGGCCGCCCAGGCTCGGACTTGAGCATGAACTCTGAGTTGCCGACGAAAACCAGGCCAAGCGGAGCCGGCGCGTAGCAGCTGTCTGCGTCGTTCCAAAAGCGTAGGACCTCGATCGCGTCACGAGAGAGGTTTTGTGCCTCGTCGAACACGAGAGTCAAAAGGCCGAATGAGCCCTCAGGAGGACGACTGAGGCGTGCCCGGGCTGGGTCGAACCCGGCCCAGCCACAAAGCGACGAAAAGATGCTGTGCCTCAACTCGTACATGCCGTTGGGTACCCAGTAGCTTTCGTTCCCCGGCACCAGCCCCTTGAGGACCTCCGCGACATCACGCAGAACCAGCGTGGGGCTGGCATTTTTCCGGGCAATCTTGATGACCCGGACGCCACCGGGATTCTCCTTGGCGAACTTGAGAATGCTCTCGGTCTTGCCGATCCCGGGAGGCCCGGAAATGATGCTTATCCGCCTGCGCCGATGCGCGGCGTTCGCCCAGGCGAGGATGCGCTTGGATACCGATGTCGAGATGTACTGCTCTTCGGGGTAGGCAACTGCCGTGCTCATCTGGACTCCGTTCGGCCCGCAGGTTGGATCACGCCGAACTCCCTGTTGATCCGCTCCATCTCCTCCAGTTGCCGGCGCCGACGCGCTTCACCCGGCGTTTCGGAGAGCATCTGTTGGGAGCCGGCGATCGCCGCAGCCATTTCAATCAGCTCAGATCCGCCATCGATGGCAGGGCGTTCGTCATTCGGCATCGCAACGAAGTCGCTGAGCCGCGCCTCAATCGTCATCTGAAGCGTGTCAAGCGGCGGCCCGACCTCTCGGGCGCGGCGCGCCACTTCGCGGCCCTCGATGCTCCGGCGTCTTGCGGCCTCGTGTTGGCCGGCGGGATCCAGGGGATCGAAGAAGATGTCCTCTTCGAGCTTCCGCCACGCCTCCTCACCAACTCGGAAGAGAGGTGCATCCGACCTACGCCATGGCACACGCACTTCCACCCTCGTGCCCTGGGCAACCCCGTACAGCCGATCGTGGACGAAGTAGCGATCTCCGAGCTTGATCGCGCCCTGTCGGATACGCGGACGAAGCGGCCTATAGAACGCGGCGCTGAGGACGAGGGGATCAATGCGACGGGGGCGCCAGTTCGCCTCCACCTTTTCAGCGAACCAGCTCTCGGGTGATCGCCCTCGCCGGTTTCCCCCAACAGGCCACGTGGCGTAGGTCTTGATCAGACTCAGGACTGTGATCCGGAATAGGTCAAAGGGGCCTTCGTACGGCTGAGGCGGCTTACCCTTGGTCTGGACCTTCTTGTTCATTCGGTCAGGCCCGACGTAGCCGGGAATCTGGCTCACGCCCCAGCGGTCGAACCGACTGAAGTAGCCCTCGATCGGTTTGCTCTCAGGGTTGTAGGGCTTGGTCTCGAAGACCCCGATGACGCCGTCTCGATTTAGGGCCCGGAACACTCCGCGGAGGTAACGAAAGGCCTTGAATTCCGGGCCGCGATCCACGACCAGCCGTTCCGGGAAGCCCCATCTCTTGTGACCGACCATCGAGATGAACACTTCGCAGACGTGCTCGCGCCGTACACCCTCCCCGGCTTCGAGGAGCACAACGTCGCCGAACACCCGCCCGGTAGCGGCGTCCTCGAAAGCGATAAGCTTCGGGTAGGCGAGTGAGCCGTCGGCACGGCGGACCACGACGTCCAGGTGCTTCACATCCCCGTAGACGACCTCCATTGGTTGCCCCCGCGTGGGGTCCCTACGGATGCGCGGAGACGCATCGGAGAATGCCTTCCGATCCATGCGTCGGCGATGCACAACGCTGTAGGCGCGCCGAAACACCTCTACGACGTGCCGCGGTACATGACATGCATCAGGCGGGAGCCTCAGTCCGCGCGCACGGCACTCCTTGGCCAACTCCAAGCTGGCAAGCTTGGCGATAACGCGCGCTCCTTGTCGGCAAGACGGCGAAGCCCAAAGGCGCTTGATGTAGCTATCAAGCCAGGCGCGCAGGTCTCCGCGAAGTTCTTCGTCCGAAATCAGCCGATCCAGCACGCGCGTCAGCACAACACGCGGTTCGCCGGCATTTGACGGGCGCTTGCGTAGCAAGCCGTTGTCACCTTGCGCCTGGAGGCGACGCAGACGCCGGTAGACGGTACGCGGGGTCGCGCCGAGCTGCCAACTGAGCTTGCGCACGAGCGTCGCGCGCTCGGGACTCCCTTCAGGCTCGCACATTATGGCGTGCAAGAGTGGAAGTTGCCCGTCGATCAGTGCATCGGCCGAAATCTTCTTCGGCTCAACCGGCATCCAGGCGATTTGACTATCAACGACGAACGACATCGCCTCCTCGTGGCGGCTTCTAGGTTTTTTCGTCGTCGCACCCGATATGATGGCACTGACCACTGAGGTCAAGTATTTGTTTTTGCTGTCAAACTTTCTGGCATTCACATGTAGCGAATGCCAGGATGGCTGGCACGCTAGCGCTCGAGAATTTCCATCAAATCCTGAAGTCGTCGCCAGCTGCTAATCCGGCCCGCTTGCCACTCATTGCCGACGGCGGCTCGGGTGGCGGGTGACGCGCCAGCCCAATCCAGCCAAGCGCTCACATCTTCCTCAGCGATGTCCAGCTGCGTAAGCACGAGTTCCTGAGCGTCGTGCACAGCGAGCAGGCTACGATGCGCCATCGGGTCGAGATCCGTGTTGCCAAGGAGGATCATGCCGGGGCGAAAGCGGCACAGCGATTGATCTGAGCGACCGAGTTCAACGAGCGCGGCGAGGCCGTCCGGCGAAACAATTTGCGCATCCTCGACGACCAGGGTGACTGGCCGAGCCGTTGCCGTCGGAAGATGGACGCCAGCTCGAACAGGCCGCTGACCTAAGCCCGCGATCTGCTTAAGGACTGCGGAGATATTGTTCTCCAACGCCCGCGCTGAGCCCACGTCACCGGTGTAGGGATACCGGGGTGCGACGTCGCGCAGCCCCTGTAACACGGCCCTCAGGACCTGGGTTCTCGACGCCTGGAGTGTCTCGATCCTGACTATGCAGACGGTCCCCTGATATCGGCTGGCGAAGATCGAGGCGGCGAACGACTTTCCGAGGCCGGAGACCACCCTGGTTAGCAACACGCCGCGCGAGATGTGGGCCGTCTCGTACGCCCTCAACAGCGCTGTGCTTGTGCTCGTCAGAAATGACTCTGCGTCGGCGGGTAGTGATGTTCGAGGGGGGGCAACCCACCACGGTCGATCAAAATCTTCGGCGACCGCCTCGATCTTTTTCATCGCGGCGCGGAGCCTCAAGGAGCGGGTGTCGGGCCGCCGAGCTTGAGTGAGCCAAGCAACCAGCTTGTTTTTGAGTTTCGGCTCTAGACGGTCGAAGATGCCCTGCAACTCTGGAGCGCCTTGCAGCGCAACGATCAGGTCGACGGGCACCAGGCGCAGCGGAGCGCGATCGAAGGCAGTCCAGGAGCCATCGGCCCTTGCATCGGTCGCTATTGCGGCGAGTTGCGGTGTGGAGTCGCCCGCCCCCTCGAGCTGCTCAACCAACAGCCTTTCACGAGGGGACCAAGGGAGATGCGGTCGGCGCGGGCGGTAGAGGTGCGCGGATCGCGCAGGGTCCACCGGCTTCGCAAGCTCGTCGTACCAGCCATGGCGAACGGCTTCCTTGAGAACATCTGGGTAGGGGACGTGCCTCGGAAATCCCGGCTTGAATGTCGTCAGCCATACGCCGGCCGAAGCAGCACTGTGGCGGACCATCCATTCACGCCAGTGCGTGAAGGTTTGAACCTCGACCTCGTCGAAGGGTGCTGCCGACCCGTGCACGGAACAACCATGCGACAGGAACGCCTAATGAGCGCTGAAGGCAGGCACCGGTCGAGCGAAGCCCCCCGTACCCCCGAAGAGAAGGACAGCTTCTAAGATCCCAGCGTCAGATCGTAATGGCCATCCCATCGTAGCCCGGCGACCGGAAGGGCCACTCGGAATACGGACGGCCCGACGGGCGCAGTTTTCCTATTAGCTCACAAGAGGCGCCCAAGTCGTTGGCGCCCCAGCTTCCCTGCAACCGGCCTCAGACTTTCGGTCGGGCGAAGCCCACGGCCTATGCCTAGATTGCGATCGGCGCCGCATGCCGCGGACGAAGGCGTTCCCACATGGCTTCCCACAAGAGTTCCCGCTTCGTGAGCGGCTTCGGCGTCCAGGTCCTGGCCGCGATGGTGGTCGGCCTGGCCCTGGGCTTCCTGGCCCGGCAGCTCGGTGTCGACACCGGCCAGCCGGGCCACGGCCTGGCCGAGACCCTGCGGATCCTGGGCTCGTCCTTCGTGCAGCTTCTGAAGGCGCTGGTGCCGCCGCTGGTGTTCACCGCCATCGTGGCCAGCATCGCCAACCTGGCCCAGCTCCAGAACGCCGCCGGGCTGGTCTGGCGCACCCTGCTGTGGTTCGCGATCACCGCCTTGGTCGCGGTGGGCATCGGCATCGCCCTGGGCGTGATCCTGCAGCCCGGCCTGCACGCCGGCGTCGCGGCGGCCGCCGCGAAGGCGCCCAGCACCAGCGGGACCTGGCTCGATTTCCTGACCGGGCTGATCCCCGCGAACTTCCTGGGCCTGACCGCCACCACCAAGCTGACGGACGGCGCGCCCACCACCAGCGTGTCGTTCAACGTGCTGCAGATCCTGGTGATCTCGCTGGTGGTGGGCGCCGCGGCGCTCAAGGCCGGCGAGGCCGGCAGGGCGTTCCTGGCCTTCAACGCCTCGGCCCTGGTGGTCATCCGCAAGGTGCTGTGGTGGGTGATCCGGCTGACGCCGATCGGCACCATCGGCCTCCTGGGCACGGCGGTGGCCAAGTATGGCTGGGACGCCCTGGGCCAGCTCGGCCAATTCGCACTGGCCATCTACATCGGCCTCTTCCTGGTGCTGCTGGTGGTCTACCCCGCGCTTCTGGCCGCGCACGGCCTGAACCCGCTCCGGTTCTTCCGGGCCGCCTGGCCGGCGATCCAGCTGGGCTTCGTCTCGCGCTCCTCGATCGGCACGCTGCCGGTGACCGAGCAGGTGACGGAGGTCGGCCTCGGCGTGCCCCGCGCCTATTCCGCCTTCGCCGTGCCGTTGGGGGCGACCACCAAGATGGACGGCTGCGCGGCGATCTACCCCGCGGTCGCGGCGATCT
>Ga0255338_1000889_pt1 | contig 70542 bp, 60 predicted proteins | sample MeOH1_35cm_T4_19_FD_203715 | JGI IMG/M metagenome (GOLD analysis project Ga0255338, IMG submission 203715) | Sandy soil microbial communities from University of British Columbia, Vancouver, Canada - MeOH1_35cm_T4_195 | ecosystem: Engineered > Artificial ecosystem > Sand microcosm > Unclassified ... | reverse complement strand
TCCTTCCTCCAGTGGAGGGTGATCAAGCATCCGGATTGAGGCCATGACCACTCCCGCCGAAGCCCTCCAGTCGATCCTCGCCCGCGTGGCGCCCCTGCCGCCGCGCACCCTGCCGCTGGCGGAGGCCCTGGGCCTGGCCGCAGCTGAGGCCATCCGGTCCGCCGAGCAGGTGCCGCCCTTCACCAACTCCGCCATGGATGGTTATGCCGTGCGGGCCGGAGATCTGGCCGCAGCCTCGCCGGACCGTCCCGTCCGTCTGCGGGTGCTGGGGGATCTCGCCGCCGGCTCCACGCCGGACCGGGCCGTGGCAGCGGGGACGGCCTGGCGCATCATGACCGGCGCGCCACTGCCCGAAGGCGCCGATTCCGTGGTGCCCGTGGAGGACACGGTGCGCGGCGCGGACTGGGTGGAGGTCCGGAAGCCTCTCCGGGAGGGCATCCACATCCGCCTGGCGGGCGAGGACATCCAGGCGGGGCTGGCGCTGGTGGAGGCCGGACGGGGCCTGCGCCCCGGCGACCTGGGCGTGCTGGCGGCCGTGGGGCACCCCGCCGTGACGGTGCACCCGCGGGCCCGGGTGGCCGTGCTCACCACCGGGGACGAGCTGGTGGACGCTTCCGAGCGGCCCGGTCCGGGCCAGATCCGCGACGCGAACATCCACGCCATCTGCGCCCAGGTGGCCGCCTGCGGGGCCGTCCCGATCCCCTTCGCCCGGGTGCGGGACGACCGGGCCACGCTGGCTGGCGTGCTGCGCGAGGCCATGCAGGCCGACGTCATCCTCACCACCGGCGGCATCTCCGTGGGCGACTACGACTTCGTGAAGGCCATCCTGGAGGAGCTGGGGGCGAAGCGCGTCTTCTGGAAGGTGGCCCAGAAGCCCGGCGGGCCCCTGGGCTTCTGGATGCTGGGAGACAAACCCGTCTTCGGCATCCCGGGCAACCCCGTGGCCGCCATGCTGATGGTGGAGGAATACGTGCGCCCGGCGCTCCGCCGGCTGATGGGCTTCGCGAAGCTCCACCGCCCCGTGGCCGAAGCGCGGCTGGACGGCGGCTGGACCGGCAAGGCCGGTGACCACCGCACCACCTTCCTGCGGGTCATCGCCCGGCGCGAAGCCGGCCAGCTCCAGGTGCGGCTCACGGGGCCCCAGGGCTCCGCCATCCTCTCCTCGATGCTGCACGCCAACGCCCTGGCCGTGGTTCCCGCGGGGATGGATCGGGTGGAGCCGGGTGGGATGGTTCCGCTCCACCTCACGGAAGAGGCGGAAGATCACTGAGGGAGGTGGCCATGGCCATCCGGGTGGTGCGACTGGGAACGCCGAGAGGGTCCGGCGAGGGGCTGCGGATCGGCACGGTGCGCCGGCCCCCTCGGGGCGTGCCCAAGGCCGAGTTCGCCGACCGCGACTTCTACGACGTGTGGCTGCCGGAGGCGGCGCCCAGCGAGGAGCTGGTGAAGCAGGCCCAGGCCGCCGAGAGCGACAAGGACTGGGCGGCCTTCCGAAAGAAATACCGGGCGGAGATGGGCCATCCCGAGAAGGCGCGGCTCCTGGATCTGCTGGCGGCCCTGTCGCACCGGACGGACCTGGCCGTGGGCTGCTACTGCGAGGACGAGGCGCACTGCCACCGCTCCGTGCTGCGGGAGCTGCTGGCGGAGCGGGGCGCGCTCATCCGCTGAGGGCCACGGGATCCCGCTGGAACACGGTGGCCGCGAAGCGCCGCCCGGTGCGGGGATCCCGCAGGGTGCGCTTGAGCACGAAGTCGAACAGGAGCGGGTTGGCCTTCCAGATCTCGTTGAGGGCCTTCCGCTCGGCCGGCGTGATCAGCTTCAGCTGCACGAGGCCGCGGGTCCAGACGACGAGATCCACGCCGGGCAGGGGGTAGTCGCTCCCGTTGAGCAGCCGGGCGCCCAGGTCCCGGGCCAGCAGGGTCCGCAGGGGGCGGGGCAGGCGGTTGACCTGGGTGATGGCGGAGAGGTCGCCGAACAAGTGGTCCTGGTACTTCGGATCATCCAGGAGCCGCAGGAAGAGGTCGAAGTTGGCGGCCGTCCTCCCGGGGTGGTCCAGGTCCGCGTTCCGGCCCAGGCTGGCGCAGTGGGCCACGATCACGGTCACGCCGAGGTCCAGCGGGCGCCGCAGGCGCAGCGGGTTCCCGAGGGCCTGGGCGCCCTTGACGGCCACGGCCTTCTCCTCGCCCGCATGGGTGAGCAGGACCACGCCCAGTTCCTTCATGCGGCGATAGAAGGCGTCGTAACGCGGATCGGCGGGATCGATGGCCTGGGCGTTGGGGAGCCACTTGAGCAGCCGGACCCCCTTCGCCGCGCAGCGCTCCAGCTCCTGGATGGCGTCCTGCCGGGCCGGGTGGATGGAGGCCACGGGGACGAAGTTGTCCGGGTATCGGGCCGCGGCCTCCAGCACGTAGTCGTTCGGCACGTGGAACTCCGTGCGCTCGGGATCGGGCGTGCCGTCGGGATGGTAGGCCCGGTCCATGGCCAGGAGGTGGATCCGCACAGGCTTCGGGAAGGCCCGGGCCCGGGCGGCGAGGATGTCCAGGTAGTCCCGGTCGAAGTGGGCCAATCCCTTCACCCCCGTGGCCTTCAGGTAGAGGTTCGTCCCCAGGCGCTTCATGGGGTGCCGGGGGCTGAGCTTCTCGGGATGGACGGAGGTCCCATCGCCGTCCTGGCCCAGGCCGATGGCATGGACATGGACATCCACCACGGGCCGGGCCGGATCCAGACCCGAGAAGGCGCGGTCGATGAGGGCCTGGGCGGCGGGGGAGAAGGGCGGGGGCGCCGAGGCTGCGGCGGGCGCAGCGAGGCACAGCGTCACCAGGAGGGATCGGAGCGGCAGGGGGGGCATCCGCCAGGAATACCAGAATCCGCCGGCCGAGAACACGCCCCATGCCACACTATGGCGACCTTGAGGTATCCATGAGCGCCGAGCCCTCCTTCCGCGAGAAGTACTCCTTCCCTGCCAGCTACTGGAACGCGAACCTCACGGAGCTGTTCGAGCGGGCGGCCTACTACTCCATGGCCAGCTTCATCGTCATCTACCTGGGGCGGCTCGGCCTGGGCGACTACTGGCCCAGCACGCTGAACGGCGTGCTCTGGTTCCTGGTCTACTTCCTGCCCATTCTCAGCGGCACCATCGCGGACCAGATCGGCTTCCGCCGCAGCCTGCTCCTGGCCTGCGTGCTGCTGGTGGGCGGCTACTTCCTCATGGGCTACCCGGTGTGGTTCGGGGGCCAGACTCTGGCCCTCCAAGCCGGTAAGGAGGTCACGGCGGGCATGGGCGTGATGGCGCCCGTGGCGGCGGCCATTGTGCTCATCGGCATCGGCGGCTCCTTCGTGAAGCCCTGCATCGCGGGCACCGTGCAGCGCACGCACCTGGGCAAGGCCACCCTGGCCTTCGCCATCTTCTACATGGTGATCAACATCGGCAGCGTGTTCGGGCGCCTCACGGCCTTCTTCGTGCGCACAAAGCTGGGCAAGCTGGACACCATCTTCATCGTATCCATGGCCGCCTCGGTGCTGGCCTTCCTGGTGGTGGCGCTGCTCTATCGGGATCCCGAGTCCGCCGTGGACCCGGCGAAGCCCAAGCGCAGCATCCCCGAGGTCTTCTTCGGCATGTTCAAGGTGCTGGGCAGTGGCCGCTTCGCCCTGTTCCTGCTGGTGAGCAGCGGCTTCTACTTCATCTACAACCAGGTCTACAACGTGCTGCCGCTCTACGTGAAGAAGACCGTGGAGCTGAGCCCGGCCATGGACCTCTACACCATGGCCAACCCCATCACCATCGTGCTGTTCCAGCTGCTCATTACGAAGCTGTTCGGCAAGCTGCCGCCCATCAAGTCCATCATCGTGGGCACGGTGATCATCGGCCTCTCCATGCTCATCAACGTGGCGCCCCTCTTCATGGCCGGCGGCGTCACCGCGAAGCTGCTGCTGCCCATGGGCAGCCTCTTCATCGTGATGACCGTGGCCCTCATCGCCTTCGGCGAGCTGTTCGCCTCCAGCCGGCTCTACGAGTACATCGGCTCGCTCGCCCCCAAGGGCCAGGAGGGCCTGTTCCTCGGCTACGCCAACCTGCCCATGGCCATCGGCAGCCTGGTGGGCGGCCCCGCCGGCGCCTGGCTGTTCAACAAGGTCATGTGCGCCGGCGCCGTGAAGCAGGCGGATGGCCTGCTGAAATTGGACCCGAAGGCCGCCGCCACGGGCTGGATCATCCTCACCCTCTTCGGACTGGGCAGCGCCCTCAGCCTGTGGATCTACAACCGGTGGCTGCAGAAGCAGGGCTGAACGAACAAGGAACCGACCTAAGCGGAGGAGAGCGGAGGGGCGGAGGAAAGCGGAGAAAGATCGGCCGGTCTTTTCTCTGCTCTCCTCCCGGTTCTCCGCTCTCCTCCGCTTATTAAATTCTTTTTGAGTGATAATGGATCCTCGCTCCGAGGTCTCCCATGTCCAAGAAGGAAACGCCGCTCTTCCCCCTGCGCAAGGGTCTGCACACACGGCAGGCGCATGTGGACCTGCCGGCGGGCACCTTCGAGGAAGAGCACGCGCGCAACGGGTTCTTCGGCCGCACCACGCACCTCTACCGCCTGCACCCGGTGACGGACTGGACCCGCATCGAGGGACCCCTGCGGCCCCACAGCTATGATCTGAACGGCCTGACGGATTCCGCGGACGCCAAGGTAAAGGCCTCCCAGTTCGGTTCGCAGGAGCCCGCCTTCGCGCCCATCTGCATCCTCCACAACGGGGACGTGGCCCTGCACTGGGTGGCACCCGCGGCCATGGACTTCTTCTACCGGAACGCCGACGGCGACGATGTCTACTACATCCACGCGGGAAGCGGGAAGCTGGAGACCACCTTCGGCGTGATCCAGTACGCCACGGGCGACTACCTGGTGATCCCCCGCGGCACCACGTACCGGTTCCTGCCCGCTGGAGGAGACCAGCGCTACCTGCTCATCGAGAGCTTCAGCGAGGTCACCATCCCCGACCGGAACCAGCTGGGCCCCAACGCCATCTTCGATCCGGCCATGATCGACACGCCGGAGCTGGAGCCCTACGATGCGACCCCGCGGGAATGGGCCGTCCACATCAAGCGCGAGAGCCAGATCACGAAGGTGTTCTACCCCTTCAATCCGCTGGACGTGGTGGGCTGGAAGGGCGACCTCACCGTGTGGCGCATCAACGTGAAGGACATCCGGCCCGTGGTGAGCGCCCGTTACCACCTGCCGCCTAGCGCGCACTCCACCTTCATCGCCCACAACTTCGTCATCTGCTCCTTCCTGCCCCGGCCCTTCGAGGAGGAAGAAGGCGCCATGCGCGTGCCCTTCTTCCACAGCAACATCGACTACGACGAGGTGCTGTTCTACAGCGCGGGCCACTTCTTCTCGCGAGACGGCATCGGCGCCGGGATGATGACCTGGCATCCCCAGGGCATCCACCACGGGCCCCACCCCAAGGCCATCCCCCTCAGCCGCACCAAGGACCGCACGGACGAGGTGGCGGTCATGGTGGATGCCTTCCGGCCGCTGAAGGCCACGCCGGCCGCGGAGCTGATGGAGAACCTCAACTACTGGGCCAGCTGGAAGTAGGCTTTGATAGCCTGGAGGCAGGAGCGCACCGCATGATCCTGTCCGATGGGATGTTCAGTTTCCTCCAGTCCTCGCCCGGAGGGGCCTCGCAGCGCGCAGGCCGGTTCCTGGGCTGGATGGAGCGGACCGGCTGGGAGAAGCTCCAGCACCTGCTCCTGGTGGCCCTCGCAGGGCTGGCCCTGCTGCTGGCCGTGAAGCTGGTCACCCGGGCCGTTCGGCGGGCCGTGGATGATGGCAACGAGGACGTGACCACCGACGCCGAGCGCCGGGCGGAGACCCTCGGCAGCGTGCTCACCAACACGGCCCGGGTGCTCGTGATCGCCTTCCTCCTGCTGATGGTGCTGTCGGAATTCGGGGTGAACATCGGGCCCCTGGTGGCCGGCGCCGGCGTCGCGGGCGTGGCCCTGGGCTTCGGGGCTCAGAGCCTGGTGAAGGACGTCATCAGCGGCTTCTTCCTCCTGCTGGAGAACCAGTTCGGCGTGGGGGACATCGTGAACGTGGACGACAAGCACATCGGCACCGTGGAGCGCATGACGCTGCGCGTGACCCAGTTGCGCGACTCCGAAGGTCGCGCCCACTTCGTGCCCAACGGCTCCATCGTGCGGGTGGTGGTGCTGTCCAAGGATTTCGCCCGGGCCCTGGTGGACGTGGAAGTGGACTACGACGCGGACCCCGACCGGGTTTTCGAGGTGCTGAGGGAGCTGGGGCGGAAGCTGCACACAGACCGCCCCGACCAGGTGCTGGAGCCGCTGGAGGTGAAGGGCGTGGAGGCCCTCGGGGCCAGCGGGTTCACGATCAGGACCTTCACCAAGACCGCGCCGGGGGCCCAGTGGGAAGTGGCGCGGGAGCTGCGCCGGCGCATCCTCCTGGCCTTCCGCGAGGCCGGCATCGAGATCCCCTATCCCCAGCGGGTGGTGCACCACCGGGGCGCCCCCGGGCTCGAGGTGGATTCCGAGGGCTAGGCCCTCAGGCGCAACGCGGCCAGCCGCCAAGCTTCCTGCAGATCGTTCCGTTCCAGGGCCGCCTGCAGGGCCCGCTCCAGGTCCCCAGCGCCGTCAGGATCCCCGGGTCGCCGGGTCATGGCCTCCAGGTCCGGCAGGCCGGGGCTGTTGGCGAGCTGGCCCAGGTCGTTGGCCGTGAGGATGCGGCTCCGCTTCAGGGGCTCGGGCAGGGCGTCGTAGCCCAGGGGTTTCCCGGCGGGCTTGGGCACCTGGAACACGGCCGCACCGCTGGCCCGGGTGTAGAAGGCGCCGCCGTTGCGGCCGATGAGGTCGAGGGCGTCCGGATGGAGGAGGCCGTCCACGAAGCAGTCCTCGCGCACGTGGAAGGCCAGCACCTCACCGAGGAGCATGAGGCCGGAGCCCGGGCCGCTGCCCAGTTCCACGACCTGCTGCAGCCGGCACTCCATCTGGAAGGGGCTCTCCGCCACCAGGGCGGGCGTCACGAGCCGCGCAGGCAGGGGCGTGAGGCCGCTCTTGGGGAACTCGTCCACGCCATCGGGCCACTCGGCGCTGGCCACGTTCATGGGATGCAGCATGGCGTGGCTCACGGCGGCGATGACGAACTCGCCCGTGGCCACGGCGTTGAGGTAGGTGTGCTTCACGGTGCCGTCGCGGCCCCGGCGGTTGGGCGCGAAGGCCACCGTGGGCGGGTTCGAGCCGAAGGCGTTGAAGAAGCTGAACGGTGACAGGTTTCGGATACCGTCCTTCGAGATCGTGCTGGCCAGGGCGATGGGGCGCGGGGCCACGCCGCCGCAGAGCAGGGCGTTGGTCTCGATGGGCGAGAGGTCGCTGGGGAGGATGGTGCGCAAGGTCATGGCTTTCCGAAGGTGACGGTCTTCCGGTCGGCATCCGTGGCCTTGAGGAAGCGGATGAGGCCCTCGCAGTAGGTGCGCTGGTCGTCCCACATGGCCATGTGGCTGCCTTTCGGGCAGAGCAGGAAGCTGCCGTGCTGCACCTGGGTGGAGACCCACTTCATGTGGGCGGGGTCCATGGTGTCGTAGGTGCCGCCGATGACGAGCGTGGGCATGGCCAGCTTCGGCAGGTCGGCCTTGCGGTCCCACTTCTCCAGGCGACCCGAGGCGCCGAACTCGCTGGGGCCCTGCATGAGCACGTAGATCTGCTTGTTGATCTTCCCGAAGCCCCGGTTTGCCGCATCCGGCCACTCCGGGAGGCGGCACAGGTGCTTCGCGTAGAAATTCGGCAGCAGCAGCTCCATGTACCGCGGGCTTTCGTACTGGCCCTTGGCCTCCAGCTCCTTCACCTCCCTCACGACCGCAGGGTCCATGCCCTTGGCCAGCACCTCCTCTGCGTACCGGTTGTAGTCCGGGATGCTCATCATCATGTTCGAGATGATCAGGCCCTTGAGATTGGCGCCATATTTCAGGGCGTACTCCGTGGCGAGGATGCCGCCCCAGGAGTGGCCCAGCAGGTAGAAGTTGGAGCGGTCGAGGCCCAGGGCCTTCCGCACCTGCTCGACTTCCTCGACGAAGCGCTCCGTGGTCCAGAGGTCGGTGTCCTTGGGCTGATCCGAATAGGCGCTGCCCAGCTGGTCGTAGTAGATGAACTCGATGCCTTCGGCGGGGAGGTAGCCCTCCAGCGACTCGAAGTACTCGTGGGTGGCGCCGGGCCCGCCATGGAGCAGGAGCAGCTTGATGCGCGGGTTATTTCCGAAGCGCTTGGTCCAGACCTTGAACGTGCCCTTGGGCGTCTGGATGGGAATGAGCTTCACGCCACCCTCGCGGACGGCCGAAGCATCCGCAAAATAGGAGCGCAGCGTGGGGGCCTTCTGAGCCAGAGCGCCGGTGGATCCGAGCAGCAGCGCAAAGAGAAGGATGAAGAGGCGGCGCATGGAATCTCCAGGCATGGGGGATGCCCCAGTCTAGTCAGTCCCCCGCCTCGCCGGAGGGCGTGCCGGCGTAGAGGTCCGGGAGCGTGCCGCCCACCAGGGACGCGGGCATGTCCACCAGCCGCTCCGGCGCGTGGGTGACGGTGTTCACCAGGCGGCCCAGGCCCTCGATCTCCAGCGCCACTTCGTCGCCGGCCTTGAGCCAGAGGTTGTCGGTGACCTTCGAACCGTTCAGCTCCAGCAGGCAGCCCGTCCCCACGGTGCCGCTGCCGATGACCTCGCCGGCCTGCATCTGGATGCCGTAGCTGGTGCGCTGGAGGATCTGGGCGAAGGTCCAGTTCATGCTGTCGGCATTTCCGTCCGACAGGCGATGCCCGTTCACGTCGCAGGTCATGCGGGCGTGGAGCAGCTCACCGGTGGCGGTCCGCTCCAGGTTCAGCTCGTCCTTCGTCACCAGCCACGGACCCAGGCTGGTGGCGAAGTCCTTGCCCTTGCAGGGGCCCAGCGAGAGCTTCATCTCCTCCATCTGGAGCATGCGGGCGCTCCAGTCGTTCATCACCATGTAGCCGAAGATGGCCGCGTCCGCCTCCTCCAGCGTGGCGTTCTTCAGGGGGCGGCCCGTGACGATGGCCACCTCCAGCTCGAAGTCCAGGCGCACGAGGTGGTGGTCCTGCACCAGCACCTTGCCGGGGCCCGTGACGGCCAGGTGGTTGGTGAAGTAGGTGACGGGGAAGAGGTCGAACTCGGGGATCATCTCGAGGCCACGATTCCGGCGGGCGGTCATCACATGCTGGCGGAAGGCGTAGCCGTCGCGCATGGACACGGGCCGGGGCACGGGGGCCAGCAGGCGCACGGCGGCGGCCTCGAGCAGGGCCTGGGCGGGCGCCGCGGCGGCCAGGGCTCGGGCCAGGGGCATGAGCTCATCCTGGCGGCGGATGAGGGTCAGCATGTCCACGGCCAGGCGGGGCTCGGCGGCGGCGAAGTCGAGGATGCGGCCGTCCGCCATCACGGCGCCGATCTTCTCGACATCGGCCTTCAGGAACGTCACCAGCTTCATCGGGATCTCCACAAAAACCCAGTGTAATGCCGGAAAAACACGACTCCGGCATCGTCATTCGCGGCGGATGGAACGAGGTACACTCGGAGCATGCGCGCCCTCCTCCTTGTGGTGACCCTCTTCCTGCCGGTAGCCGCCATGACGCCCTCCCCCACGAGCGCCTCCCGCCTCGAGCCCCTGCGCCTGGGCCAGCTGCAGGTCTGGCGGCTGCAGGACGGACGGATCCCCCTCGCCGGGTCGCTCCTCAAGGGCCTCGATGCCGCGGAGACGCGGCGGCTGCTGGGCGGCAAGGACGCCGCGGACACGCCGGTGAACGCCTTCCTCGTGCGGATGCCCGGCCGGACCGTCCTGGTGGACACGGGCATCGGCAAGGATCCTGAAGGTGATTCGGGCCATCTGGTGGAACAGCTCGCAGCCGCGGGCGTGGCGCCCTCGGAGATCGACCTGATCCTCATCACCCACGACCACTTCGACCACATCGGCGGCCTGCTGAAGGCCGACGGCACCCGGGCCTTCCCCAAGGCGGTCCTGCGGGTTTCGCGTCGCGAGCACGCCTTCTGGACCGAGGATCCCTCGCGCCTGTCGGAGCGCCTGCGGGACCGGGCGCCGAAGCTGAAGGCCCTCTTCGCCGTGTATGAGAAGGCCGGGGCCTTCCGGCCCTTCGAGGAGGGCGAAGCGCTCGCGCCAGGCCTCCGGGCGATTCCCGCCTACGGCCACACGGGCGGCCACACGATCTACGCCTTCACTTCCGAGGGCCGCGAGCTCTGGTGCATCGGCGACCTCATCCACTTCGGGGCAGTGCAGTTCCAGCATCCGGAAGTGGGCGTCGCCTTCGACCTGGACGGGGATCGCGCCGTGCAGGTCCGCCAGGAACTCTTCCGCGAAGCCGCCCGCCGGAAGGTGGTGCTGGCGGGCGCCCACCTGCCGAAGCTCATCCGCCTCACCCCGAAGGGCGCGGGCTACGATGCGGTGCTCGTGCCCTGACCCGTCGATTCGCGGGACAGCAGGTCCAGCAGGGTCTCCGCGGCTTCGTGGATGCGCGCGGGGGGCGTGCTGAGGGGTGGCAGCAGGTAGAGGCAGTCACCCATGGGCCGCACCAGCAGGCCGTGGTCCAGGGCCCGGCGGTGGAGGCGCCAGCCGAAGCGGTCCTCGGTGTCGTGGGCCGCGCCGGTGGCGGGATCCACCAGGCGGCAGGCGCCGATGGTGCCCAGCACGCGGGCCTGGCGCACGGCGGGATGGGCGGCCAGGGTGGTGAAGGCCGCCGTCATGGCTTCGTTCAAGGCGGCCGCGTTCGCCAGCACGGGCTCGTCGTCGAAGAGGGCCAGGCTGGCGCAGGCGACCGCACATGCCGTTGCATTGCCGGTGTAGCTGTGGCCGTGGAGGAAGGCCCGGCCCGAGGCGGGCGTGCCCCAGAAGTGGCCGTAGAGCTCCTCCGTGGCCCAGGTCATGGACAGGGGCAGGGTGCCGCCCGTGAGGCCCTTGGAGAGGCAGAGCAGGTCCGGGGCCACGCCCGCCTGTTCACAGGCCAGGAAGGTGCCCGTGCGGCCGAAGCCCGTGGCCACCTCGTCGAGGATGAGGTAGACGCCGTGGGTGTCGCACTGGGCGCGCAGTTCCTGCAAGAGTTCCGGCGGCCACATGCGCATGCCGCCCGCACACTGGACGAGGGGCTCGGCGATGAAGGCGGCGAGGCGCTCGCCGTGGGTGGCGAAGAAGGTGGCCATGGACTGGCGGGCGGCCTCCAGGCGCTCGGGCCAGCTTGCCAAGTCTGACGTGGGGTCCGGCGCCACCTCGCGGCGGGGATCCTCAGGCACCTCCAGTCGCTCGCAGGCCAGCAGCAGGGGCCGGAAGAGGCCCGTCATGAAGTTGTCCAGCTCGCCCACGCCCACGGCGCCGAGTGTGTCCCCGTGGTAGCCGCCCCGCAGGGCGCCGAAGCGGTCGCGGCCCGTCTGCCCCCGCTGCAGCTGGGCCTGGAAGGCCATCTTGAGGGCGACCTCCACGGCGGTGCTGCCGTCGTCGGAGAAGAAGGCGCGGGTGAGGTTCGGGGGGAGCTTTGGCCGCAGCCGCACCACCAGCTCCAGGGCGGGCTCGTGGGTGAAGCCCGCGAACATGACATGGTCGAGCTTCGCCGCCTGGCGCTCCAGGGCGCTCACCAGCCTCGGATGGCCGTGGCCGTGCAGGCAGGTCCACCAGCTGGAGACGCCGTCCAGCACCCGCTCACCGTTGGCCAGCAGCAGGTCGCAGCCCTCGCCGCCGACCACCGGCACCGGCGGGTCGGCCTCATGCACCTGCATCTGCGTGAAGGGGTGCCACACATGGGCGCGGTCGAGGGCGAGGCGGGCGGTCCAGTCGGGGGGAAGGGGCGTCGGCATGGGGACAGTGTAGGGGTGAGCCTGGGGTCTGGAGCCTGGAGGTACGAATTCCTGTGGCGCCACATGCGGCGCGACTTCTGTTTCAGTCTGACGCCGACCCACCTGAATGAACGGCCCGAGGTGAACATGCGATGCGGCCCGCAGGGCCGCGCAAAAAGCAGTACCTCCAGGCCCCGGGCTCCGGACTTCTTTACGCCACCACCACCGGCATGGGCAGGAACCCCCGCAGCAGCCTGGCGTTCTCCTCGGCGGCCTCCAGAGGCGCGCCATCGGCGCCGGGGTTGAGCAGCACGGCTTCGATGCGCCAGCCGCGGAGCATGAGGGCCTCGGCGCTGAGCAGGGTGTGGTTGAGGGTGCCCAGGCCACCGAGAGCCACCAGCACGCAGGGGATCTGCAGGTCCGTGGCCCAGGCCAGGAAATGGGTCTTCGGCGCCAGCGGGACCATGAGGCCGCCCACACCTTCCAGCAGGATCCGTCCCTCGGCGGGGCGGCTGCACCAGGCGGCGGTGGCCTCCAGGTCCAGCGTGCGGCCTTCCCGCAGGGCCGCGGCCAGGGGCGAGAGCGGCGCCCGCAGCAGGACATGGCTTTCGGCGGTGATGCCCGGACCCGCCACGGCGCTGGCGTCCGCCTCGGGGTGATCCGCCCGGTCCACGCCCGTCTGGAAGGGCTTGCGGTAGGCGACCGGGCCGCGCTCCGCCCAGCTGTGCGCGATGCGTGAGGCCACGAACGTCTTCCCCACGCCCGTTCCGGTTCCGAGGACCCAGAGCGGGCTGGGGAGGGCGTCGAGGTTCAGCATGGGCTCGGGAGGCCGATCAGCGGGGGACGCCGCCCTTGTTGAGCTGGGCCAGCAGCTGGCGGGCCTGGGTGGCCTGCTCGCTGTTCGGGGCGATGACCAGGACCTTGTTCCAGGCCTTGGCGGCCTCGTCCGGCTTGTTGAGGTCGCCGGCGTACACGATGCCGAGGTTGAAGAGGCTGGGCACGTGGGCCGGATTGATCTTGCCGGCCTTCTGGAAGTTGGCGATGGCCTTGTCGAACTGGTTGAGCTGGCGGTACATCACGCCCTGGTCCGTGAGGATGTCCGGATCGTCGGGCTTCAGGGCCAGGGCCTTGGCGTAGGCATCCACCGCCTTCTGGGGCTGGTGGCTGTCGAAGTAGTCGTTGCCGAGGCCCACCCAGGCGTCGTGGTTCTTGGGCTCGGCCTTCACGATGCCCTCCATGCGGATGATGCGGGCCTGCATCTCGGCATTCGGAAGGCCCATCCCCGGCGGGAGCTGGCCGGGAGCCGCGACGCCGGCCCCCATGCCGCCGCCCAGGGAGGGGGCGGGCAGGACCACGCCGGCCGTGGGGGCGGCCGTGGTGGCAGTGGCCTCTTTGGCGCTACCGGCGCCGACGAAGTAGCCCGCCAGGAAACCGGCGACGAGGCCTCCAGCCAGGGCGAACATGATGTTCCGGTTCAAAAGCCACCTCCTGAGGACCTATCGGTCACCTGGAATTCTCCCACAGGTCATGTCGGGGACCAGTCTGCCGAATAAAAAAGGGCCGGAACTCCCGAGAGGGAGTGCTCCATGCCAGGATAATTCCAACCCCATGCCCCCTCCGAGGTAACTGTGGCCGACCCTTCGCCCCGCCCCCCCGCCCCGGGCCGATCCCGTGCTGCGGCCGTGCTGGTGGTCGGGGTGGCCCTGTCCCTGGTGGGGTTCTTCCTGGCCCGGGACGCCCACTACCGCCAGGTGGAGGCCCAGTTCCGCGAGGCGGCCCGCGACCGCGCCGAGAGCGTGGCCCAGGGCCTCCGCCACAGCTTCGAGGATGTCCTCGTGCTCCGGAGCTACTTCGAATCCAGCGACGAGGTGAGCCGGTCGGACTTCGATGCCTTCACGGCGCCCACGCTCGCCATGCATCCCTACACGCAGGCCTTCCAGTGGCTGCCGGAGGTGGGGCCGGAGAACCGGAGCGCCCTGGAGGCGGAGGGCCGGCGCTTCCAGCCGGGGTTCCACTTCTTCCTGAAGGATGATGCGGGCCGGAACGTCCCCATCCATGCAGAGGCCCGGTTCCACGCTGTCCAGTACGTGGCCCCCTACCGGGGCAACGAGGTGGCCCTGGGCTATTCGGCCGAGCACCTGGCTACCCGCCAGGAGACGCTGGACCGGGCGTTGCGTACCGGCGAGGTGGCCGCCAGTGGCCGGATCCGCCTGCTCCAGGAGACCGGGGCGCAATCGGGGATCCTGGTCATGGCGGCCGTGCGGGATCGGCAGGGCCGTGCCACGGGGGTGGTGCAGGGGGTCTTCCGGGCCGGGGAGCTGGTGCAGAAGTCCATCGCCATCCTGGAGCCCCGGGGGGTGGACCTGCGCTTGCTGGACGACAGCGCCCCGGAGGCCGAGGCTCTGCTGCATCTGGAGCCTTCGCCGCTCACGCCGTCGGGGAAAGGCCGCCCTTCCCGGTTGCGGCATGCCCTCGGCTTCGATCTGGCGGGGCGGCGCTGGGAAGTGGTCGTGACCCCGACGCCGGGCTACTTCACGCTGGAGGCCGGATGGCGGGCCTGGGGCATCCTCGCCGGGGGCCTCGCCTTCAGCCTGGTCCTCGCGGCCTACGTGCGGGCCCTGCTGGCCGGCCAGGCCCAGATCCGCACCCAGGTGGAGGTCCGGACCCGCGAGCTGGCCCTGGAGACCGAGAGCCACCGCCGCGACGCCCGCGCCCTGCGGGAGAGCGAAGCGCGGTTCCGGCACCTGGTGGACGTGATGGGCGAGGGCATGTGGGTAGTGGATCCCCAGGGGATGACCACCTTCGTGAACCGCCGCATGGCCGAGATGCTGGGGTACGCCCCGGAGGAGATGGTCGGCCGGTCCCTCACCGACTTCATGTTCGAGGGGGAGGTGCCGCTCTCCCAGCGCCACCTGGCCCAGCGCCGAGAGGGCATCGCCGCGCAGTACGACTTCCGGTTCCGGAAGAAGGACGGCTCGGAGATCTGGACCATCGTGACCGGCAACCCCGTGCTGGACGAGGAGAAGCGCGTGGTGAGCGTGCTGGGGATCATCACGGACATCACGGAGCGCCGGCAGGCCGAGCAGGCCCAGCTTCAGAGCCAGAAGCTGGAGAGCCTCGGCGTGCTCGCGGGGGGCATCGCCCACGACTTCAACAACCTGCTCACGGCCATCCTGGGGAACATCAACCTGGCCCAGATGTGCATCCCACCGCTGTCCCCCGCGCAGCCCTACCTGGAGAACCTGGAGAAGTCTGTCCACCGCGCCACGGCCCTCACAAGGCAGATGCTGGCCTACTCGGGCCGGGGCCGCTTCGTGGTGGCCCCCCTGGACCTGAACCAGGCCGTGGAGGAGATGTCGCACCTGCTCGGAGTCTCCATCTCCAAGAAGGTGGCGCTCCGGTTCCAGCTGCAGCCAGGGCTTCCCGCCCTCATGGCGGAGGCTTCGCAGATCCAGCAGGTGGTGATGAACCTGGTGACCAACGCCTCGGAGGCCATCGGCGACCGGGAGGGCATCGTCTCCATCCGGACCGGCTTGCAGACCTTGGCCGAGGCGGACCTGGCGCGGGACTTCCCGAACCAGCCCATCGAACCGGGGACCTTCCTCACGCTGGAGGTCTCGGACACGGGCCAGGGCATGAGCCCCGAGGTGCAGGCCCGCATCTTCGAGCCCTTCTTCACCACCAAGTTCACGGGCCGCGGCCTGGGCCTGTCGGCCATGCAAGGCATCGTCCGCGGCCACAAGGGTGGCATCCGCGTGTACAGCGAGGTCGGGAAGGGCAGCACCTTCAAGCTCATCTTCCCCGCGGGGCTGGAGGTCGCGCCCGCCTGGCCGGCCGAAGGTGAGCCGGAGGGCTGGACTGGCTCGGGCACCATCCTCGTGGTGGATGACGAGGAGAGCGTGCGAGAGGTGGCCGAGGCCCACCTCCGGTCCATGGGCTTCGACGTGATCCATGCCAGGGATGGCCTGGAGGCCCTGGAGCAGTTCAAGGCGCGGCGCGGCACCATCCGGGCCGTGCTCATGGACCTCACCATGCCGCACATGGATGGGACTGAGACGTTCCGCGAGCTGCGGCGCCTGGATCCCCAGTGCCCCGTGGTGCTCACCAGCGGGTACAACGAGCAGGACGCCATCCAGGACTTCCAGGGCAAGGGGCTCGCGGCCTTCGTGCAGAAACCCTTCCAGCGGGCGGACCTGGTGCAGGCCCTGCGGAGGGCGCTGGGGGGCTGAATCAAGCCGGCTGCAGCCCCCGCAACGCTTTGATCAGGGCCTGCACCTGGGTCTCCTCCAGGTGGGCTCCGGTGGTGATCCGCAGGCGTGCAGAGCCTTCGGGCACGGTGGGAGGGCGCACCGCGCGCACGTCGAAGCCCATGGTCTGCAGGCGAGAGGCCAGGCGCACGGCTTCGGCGTCCGGTCCCACGGGCACGGGGATGATGGCCGAGGGCAGGTCTGCCTGGCCCAGGGCGTCCCGCAGCCCGCGGGCGAAGGCCCGGGCCCGCTCCCGCCGCCAGGGTTCGGCCCGGGCGAGGCGCACGCCCTCCAGGGCGGCCCCCACCACGGGCGGCGGCAGGGCCGTGGAGAAGATGAAGCCGCGGGCCGTGTTCAGCAGGTGCTCCCGCAGGAGGTCGTCGCAGCAGACGAAGGCCCCGAAGGCGCCCAGGGCCTTGCCGAGCGTGCCCATGACCAGGGGCACGCGCCCGTGGACGCCCTGGAACTGGGCCAGGCCGGCGCCATCCGATCCCAGCAGGCCCGTGGCGTGGGCCTCGTCGATGAGCAGGAGGGCTTCGTGGTGCCCACAGAGGTCCAGCAGGGCCGGCAGGTCCGCCACATCGCCGTCCATGCTGAACACGGCGTCCGTGGCCACCAGGGCCAGGCCTTCCGCGGGCGCCGAGGCCCGCCAGGCCGCCAGCCGCTCCGCCAGGTCCGCCAGGTCCAGGTGCCGGTAGATGCCCAGGTGGGCGCCTCCCGCGCGGGCCAGGCGGCAGCCGTCCACCAGGGAGGCGTGGTTCAGGGCATCGGAGAAGACGGCGTCGCCCGGGCCCGCCAGGGCGGGCAGGAGGGTGGCATTGGCCTGGAAGCCGGTGTTGAAGAGGAGGCAGGCCCCGGTGCCCTTCCAGGCGGCGAGGGCGGCCTCCAGCTCATCATGGAGGGGCGTGGTGCCTCGCAGCAGTCGGGCGCCCCCCGTGCCGGCGCCATGGTCCCGGGCGGCCCGCGCAGCGGCCTCGGCCAGGCGGGAGTCCCGGCGCAGGCCCAGGTAGTCGTTGGAGCAGAAATCCACCCCCGCGGGGGGGTGGATGGCCCGGTCCCGGCCCAGGGCCCGGCGGTGTTCTGCCTGCTGCCGGAGGCGTTGCCGCCAGGGGGAGGGGATCATGGAACCTCGGGGTCCTTGGAGGCAGGGTAAGGGTGGGGGGAATGTTAGGATCTGAGGGGGATCCAACGCGGATCTCCCCTGGAGCGTGGCATGGATTATCAGCAGTCGTGGCAGGGAGCTTCCACCGGAGCGCAGTCCCGCGTCGATTTTGTCCGAAGCGTCTACCTGTGGCTCATGGGTGGCTTCGCCGTGGCGGCCCTGGGTGCTTTCGGGGCCCTCCTGACCATCCCAATTTGGGTCCCCTTGGCTCAAGGAAGCCGCGTGTTCATGTGGGTTCTGTTCTTTGCCCAGATGGGAGCGATTTTCTTTGCCAAGGCAGTGAGCCGCCGAAAGCCGTTGAACATCCTGGGCTTCGGGCTATTCACTCTGATCTCTGGATTTGTCGTCGGAATTGTCGGCATTGCAGTAGCCGCGGCCAGCGGCTTTGCGACTGTTCTGATGTCCTTTGGTCTGACTGGGACGGTCTTCCTCACCCTGACTGTCACGGCCTTCGTCTCCAAGAAGGACTTCAGCTTCCTGCGGAACTTCGTCATCGTCGGCATCGCCGTGATGTTCTTCGGCAGCCTGGCGGCGGCGATCTTCCACCTGGAGACCTTCAGCCTGATCATCTCCGGCGTGGCGGTCATCGCCTGCTCGGCCAAGCTGCTCTGGGACACCTCCGCCATGCTCCGCACGGACGACTTCGGCGATCCCGCCGGCTTTGCCCTGGCCCTGTTCGTGAGCCTCTACAACATCCTCATCTCCCTGATGAACCTTCTCGGCGGACGGCGCCGCTAGCGGCTGTCCCAGCACTCAAGGAAACCCATGCTCCGTGCCTCCCTGATCTCCCTGATCGCCCTCGGTGTCGTCGCCCAGGAGCCTGCCAAGGCGCCTGCGGCCCCGGCCCAGGCGGCCGCCCCCATGCCCGCCCCGGTTCCCGCTCCTGCCCCCGCCCAGACTCCGGGGCCCAAGCCCGAGGAGGTGGTGCTGGCCAAGGTGGGCGGCGAGCCCATCACCGAGGCCGACTTCCAGGCCGCCTTCCGCCTGCTGCCCCAGCAGGAGCAGATGCAGATCCTCATGCTCCAGGGGGGCAAGGAGGAGTTCGTCAAGCGCATGGCCGAGAGCAAGCTGCTGGCCGTGAAGGCCAAGCGCATGGACCTGGACAAGACGCCCGCCTTCCAGCGGGCCCTGGACCGCACCAAGGACGACCTGCTGGCCCGCGAGTTCCTGGCCAAGGAGGGCGAGTCCCTCCAGAAGAAGCTGGTGGTCTCCGAGGCGGATGTGCAGGCCTTCTACGAGAAGAACAAGGACCGGTTCAAGCAGCCCGAGCTCGCCAGCGTCCGCCACATCCTGGTGTCCGTGAAACAGGAGGGCAAGGCCGAGGGGCTGACCGAGGCCGAGGCCAAGGCCAGGGTGGCGAAGATCCAGGCCGAGCTGAAGAAGGGGGCCAAGTTCGAGGACCTGGCGAAGAAGTACAGCGATGACCCCGGCAGCAAGGAGAACGGCGGGCTCTACGAGGATGCCGACCCCTCCTCCTGGGTGCCCGAGTTCGGCACCGCCGCCCGCACCCAGGCCATCGGGAAGGTGGGGGCTCCGGTGAAGACCCAGTTCGGCTACCACCTCATCAAGGTGGAGAGCCGCAAGGCCGCGCGGCAGGTGCCCTTCGAGGAGGCCAAGTCCGTGGCCGAGCAGGGGGCCCAGCGCGAGCGGCAGGCCACGGTCTGGGACGACCTGATGCAGGGGCTCCGCAAGGAGATCCCCTTCGAGCTCACCAAGCCCGCCCCGACGGACACGCCGGCACCGAAGGCTCCGGCGGCTCCCAAGACCGAGCCCAAGGTCGAATCGAAGCCTGACGCAGCCCCCAAGGGAGGTGCCCGTTGAAGGCGCTGAATTCCGTCCTGGCCCTGGCGTTCCTGGCGCCCGCGGGGCTGATCGCCTCTGCCGAAGTGCGCGAGGAGATCCTGGTCATCGTGAACAACCACATCATCACCCGCCGCGACCTCAACCAGGCCGTGGAGCAGCAGCACGCGGCCCTCTACCGCCAGTTCGCCGGCAAGGAGCTGGACGAGAAGCTGAAGGATGCCCGGGAGAAGACGCTGCAGGGCATGCTGGACGCCTACCTGCTGGAGGACAAGGGCGCCGAACTGGGCTCACCGGTCACGGACGACTACGTCCGCGCCAGCATCGACGGCATCAAGAAGGAGAACAACTTCGCCACGGACGCGGACCTGGAGCGGGCCCTGCGCAGCAGCCTGGGGATCGGCCTCCCGGAGTTCATGAAGCGCCAGAAGCAGCAGGCCACCCAGCAGTACGTGCTCCAGCGCGAGGTGTTCTCCAAGGTGGCGGTGGAGGACAACGAGCTGCGGGCCTACTACGAGGACCACAAGGAGGAGTACCGCCTGCCCAGCCGCTTCCGCATCCGCGAGCTGGTGCTGGCCAAGGGCGCCACCGCCGAGGAGCAGGCCGAGGCCCGGAAGAAGCTGGAGGCCATCCAGGCGGAGCTCAAGGCCGGCAAGTCCTTCGACGAGCTGGCCCGACAGCACTCCGTCAGCCCCAGCAAGGCCACGGGCGGCGATCTGGGCTGGATGAACAAGGGCTTCCTCCGCGCCAGCATCGAGGATGCCGCGGTGAAGCTCAAGCCCGAGCAGGTCTCCGCCCCCATCGAGACCGACAAGGACCTCTACCTGGTCCAGCTCATCGCCCTGGAGGATGCGCCGGTGAAGGACTTCGCCGAGGTGAAGCCCAAGATCCTCGAGAAGCTCCAGGAGCCCAAGGCCCAGAACGCCATCGAGCAGTACCTCTCGAACCTGCGGATGCGCGCCAACATCCGCTACCTGGTGCCCCGGGAACAGATCCTGAAAGGCTGATGCCGTGCGTCTCGACGCCTTCCTCAAGAAGAGCCTGCTCATCAAGCGGCGCGAGCTGGCCAACCAGCTCTGCGACGAGGGCATGGTGCGCGTGAACGGCGTGCCCCGGAAGGCCAGCCACGACCTGAAGGTCCAGGATGAACTCGAGTTCCCGCTGTACAACCGGGTGCTGAAGGTGCGGGTGCTGAACCTGCCCGAAGGCAACGTGAAGAAGGCCGACCAGTGGTCGCTCTTCGAGGTGCTGGAGGACAAGCGCCTGCCCCTGGACCTGGGGTACGGCGACGAGGATCCCTTCGGCCCGCCGCCCAAGGTCCCCCGCAGTCATTGACAGCCACTGTCGCATCGGCCGCCGGAGCCTGATGGGGCACAGGGAGATGAAATGTCCGACCAGCCGATCCTCCTCCGGAACCTGAAGGAAGGGGCGTCCTTCCAGGGCTTCCTCCTCGCCCAGGAGGCCGCCTTCAAGATCAGCGCCAAGGGCAGCGAGTACCTGGAGCTCAAGCTGTCGGACGCGTCCGGCGACCTCAAGGCCTTCCTGTGGGACGTGCGGGCCATCGAGGGCGACATGGAGGCCGTGCGGGCCGATGCCTTCCTCTGGGTGAAAGGCTCGGTGACCAGCTACAACGGGCGCCTCCAGATGAAGCTCGACAAGGTGCGCTTCGCCCCGGATGCGGAGGTGGGCGATTTCTCCCGCTTCTTCCCCGTCAGCGCCCGCCCGGTGCCCGAGATGCTCGCGGAGCTGGACGCTCTCATCGCCTCCGTGGAGGATCCCTGGATCCGCCGCCTGCTGGAGGCGCTGTTCGTGGCGGACGCGGAACTCCGCGTCGCCTTCGCCCAGGCCCCGGCCGCCAAGTCCATGCACCACGCCCACCTGGGCGGCCTGCTGGAGCACACCCTGTCCGTGGCGGGCATGGCGGAGCGGGCCTGCGGGCACTACGGGGACCTGAACCGCGATCTGGTGCTGGCCGGCGTCTTCCTGCACGACGTGGGCAAGACCGCCGAGCTGAGCTACCAGCGCAGCTTCGGCTACACGGACGCGGGCAACCTGCTGGGCCACATCGCCCTGGAGGCCGACTGGATCAGCAGGGCAGTGGGCAAGATCCCCGGGTTCCCGGAGGACCTGCGCCTGCAGATCCTGCACATCGTCCTCAGCCATCACGGGCGCCTGGAATTCGGCTCGCCCGTACTGCCCAAGACCCCCGAGGCCCTGCTGGTCCACTACCTGGATGACCTGGACGGCAAGCTCGAGGTGATGTTCCGGGCGGCGGAGGACGCGTCGGACAGCGGCTCCTGGAGCCCCTACAGCCGGGCCCTGGACCGGATGATCTACCGGAGGCGCTGGCCGAAGGTGGAATCTGTCGAAAAGTGATCAATTGCTCACCGTGGTTGACCAGATTCGAACATATTCACGGTGATCTCACGGCCTCTGGGCAGGTCCGGCTCGGCAGAAGGTGAGAGGAAGTCCAGATAATTCAGATGATGTGCCAAACCTGCCGTGAGGGTGGCGCTCTGGCACGGCTCTGGCCCTGAGGGAAGGTCCCACCTTTCCGAGGCATGCCATGAAGCACTCCCGCAAGGCCAAGCGCTACGACGACTCCGTGCTCCCCGGCGAGTTCCAGGGCTTCGAAGCCTTCCACCGCGCCGATGCGGAGCTGGACAGCACCCTGGAGGGCTTCCTCCGGCGCGGCAAGGACGGGGTGCAGCTGGGGGAGATGGTCCTGGAGTGCCACGCCCCCAAGCGGCTCAGCTTCGCCAAGCTGAAGACCAAGGCCGAGATGCTGTCCGAGAACGTGAACTACCTCAAGGAGCGCCTGGAGATCGTGGACCACGACCGCCGCGGGATGTACATCCAGCTGCGCAGCCTGCCACCCTACAAGGACGACACCCAGATCCAGTTCAACGAGATCAGCCTGGGCAAGAACAAGGTGGTGGTGAAGCGCATCGCCTTCTACCGCAAGGAGGAGGTGAAGCAGCAGGTGCCCCTCAACCTCACCGAGCTGGAGCTCAAGCGCCTCCTGTTCGATATTCGACAGGCGATCGCCTAGGGGGCTATCAGCTGTCAGCTCTCAGCTTTCAGTGAACGGGGCGCCAACTGGCGCCCCGTTTCTTTGGCTGATAGCCGACGGCCGAGAGCTGACAGCCAGGCAGCGTGAGTGTGGCCAACCTGGGCGTGATGCTCTGCTCGACGGGTCCCGGCATTTGACGCTGCGCTGCAGCGCCAAATACCACCCGTCAGAGCATCGCCATCCAGCTGCCCGATTCCCCCCCGCGGATGGGGCCTTCCGGCAGGTCGCTCTCCTTGAAGAGGAAGTGGCTGCTGTTCCAGCTGCCGCAGCTGTCGCAGCGGTCCACGTAGTCCTGGGTCTTGTGGCCGCAGACGGCGCACTCGAAGCGGAGCTTGAGGACGCCCAGGTTGCGGAGCAGCTGGCGGTACTCGTTCAGGGCCGCGTCCAGGCGGCCGCGCCGGCTGTGGATCTTGGCCATGAAGAAGAACAGGATGGGGCTGTAGACCACCTGGCTGCGCACCTCCTGGAAGAGATCCAGGGCCTCGTCCAGGATCTCCAGGCGGTAGAGCATCTTGCCCAGGAAGAACTTGGTGGTGGTGGCGTGCTTGGAGGTGGCGGCCACCCGGCGCATGACGGCGAGCCCGTCCTCGGGCCGGCCCAGCTGGATGAAGTAGTCCTCGATCTCCTGGAGGAAGGTGCCTTCGCCGGTCTTGCGGAAGCCCTCCAGCCAGATCTCCAGGCCCTGGGCCTCCTGGTCCTGGAGGATCATGCAGCGGCCCAGGCTGAGGTAGGCGGGCACGAAGTCCGCCTCGTCCTTGATGACCTGCTGGAAGATCTGGGCGGCATCCTTGAACTGGTCCGCCTCCACCTTGGCGAGGCCCACCTGGTAGGCCAGGGCGGCGCCCTGGGCCTTCTCGCCCTGGCTCAGTTCGCTGGCGAAGTGGGCCTGCAGCTTCTTGTGGGCCTCCATGGCCTCGTCCCAGCGCTGGGCGTCCATGTGGAGGACGCGCAGCCGCCGCCAGGCCCGGAGCGCCTTCTTGGGGTGGCTGGACGCCAGCTTGGCCAGCACCGTGACGGAGGCGTCGGGGTTCCGCGTGGCCAGGAGGGCCTCGGCCAGCTGGTAGGCCGCCTCGACCAGATCGGGCTCGTCCTCGCAGAGGGCCTGGAACAGCTTCACGGCCTCGTCGGGGCTGCCGGTCTTCATGAGGATCTCGCCCATGAGCATGCGGGCGGGCACGTGCTCCTTGCGCTGGTCGAGGATGCTCTCCAGGATCTCCTTGGCCTCCCGCGGCAGGCCGTGGGCCACGAGGTCGCGGGCATCCTGCATGCGCTCCGAGATCCGCTTCACCAGCCGCGTGTCGGCGGAGGCGTTCAGCCCGCGCACCAGCCGCACCAGCTCCATGATGCCGGTGTAGAGGATGTTCAGCAGGAAGCCCAGCAGGAAGGCCAGGAGGATGACGCTCTGGATCTTGATGTCCTCGCCGAAGATGACGACTTCGCGCACCAGCAGGTCATGGTTGGTCAGGTACAGGTTGCCCAGTACGAACAGCACGAAGGCCAGGAGCACGAAGAAGAACACGTTCACAAGACGCATGGGCCGACCTCGAAAGCTGCGCCTAGCATGACATGACAGGCTTCAGTCTTCAGTCTTCAGTCTTCAGTCTTCAGTCTTCAGTCCCCGGTCGCCTTCGGCCTTGTCCACCCACTCCTTCGCCGCCTTCAGGTCCTCCCACACGGCGCGGCGGACGTCCTGGGTGTACTGGCGCAGGACGTAGGCGGGGTGGAAGGTGGGCATGACGGGGATCTCGCGGCCACCGACCTGCACGCGCTTCCACTGGCCCCGGACCTTGGTGATGCCATCGCTGAGGCCCACCAGTTCACGCAGGGGCGTGGCGCCCAGGGTGACGATGACGGCAGGCCGGATCAGCTCGATCTGGCGGTGGAGGTAGCCGAGGCAGGCGCGGGCCTCGTCGGGACTGGGGGTGCGGTTGTCGGGGGGGCGGCACTTCACCACGTTCGCGATGTAGGTCTCTTCGCGCTTCATCCCGATGGCGACGATCATCTTGTCCAGCAGGTCGCCGGCCTTGCCGACGAAGGGCCGGCCCTGGAGGTCCTCGTCCCGGCCGGGGCCCTCGCCCACGAACATGAGCCGGGCCCCAGGGTCGCCCTCGCCGAAGACGAACTTCAGGCGGCCGGGCCCCAGGGGGCAGGCCAGGCAGCCCTGGATGGCTCGCTCCAGATCCGCGAGGGTGGCCGCGGCCGCCACGGCACCCGGAGGCGGGCAACCGATGGGGTCGGTGGGCTTGGCATAGGCCGCCGCAGGCGCGGGGGCCGGTCGGGGCGCCGGGTTTGGCCGCGGGGCCGGGCGGGTCGCGGTCGGGAGGGCCGGCTCCGGAGCGGCGGCCACCGGTTCGCGGACAAGGCCCATCACCCCCAGGTCCTCGAGGGTGTCGCGCCAGGCTTGAAGGGGCGAATCCATAGCCTCCAGCCTAGCTCGGAACTAAGCCTCAGGTTGGGGCATCCTAGAGCGTTGGAGTCCGTGCATGGAGCAGTCCCACCAGGAAACCCCGTTCGGCAGCGAAGAGGCCTTCCACGGCGCCTTCGCCGAACTGTATCCCCGGCTGGTGAGCTACGCCCGCCGCTATGGGGCCACCTTCCCGGAAGACATTGCCCAGGAGGCCTTCGTCATCCTCATGCAGCGGGAGGTGCGGGTCGAGCACCCCACCGCCTTCCTGTATGGCACCGTCCGCACCCTCTCCCTGACCGAGCGCCGCCCCATGAAGAACCAGAATCTCAGCCTGGAAGCCGTCGCTGAACCCGGCCTGGCCGGCGGGGCCGATGACCAGGTGCTGAACCAGGAGGTGCGGGAGCGGATGCGCCTGCTTTCTCCTACCTTCCGTGAGGCCCTGTGGCTCTTCGTGGTCGAGGGTCTCTCCATCCGGGAGATCGCGGACATCCTCGGCATCCCCGAGGCCACCGTGAAAACCCGCATCCACCGGGCCAAGGCCCAACTCAAAGATCAGCTCAATCCCACTGGAGGCGTGCATGTCCTGGTCTGATCCCGCTCGGCGTTTCGAACCTGCCGAGGATGTCCAGTTGCGGGCCGAACTCCGCGACCTCCTGGGCCTCGGGTCCGTGGCCGCCAGCGCCCCCGCTGCGCCCAGTCCCGAATTGGCCGCCCTGGCCGATGACCTGCGCCGGGAGGCCCAGCGCCGCCGCCGCACGGAGCGCAAGCGGCCCACCTGGGGCCTGCTGGCCGCCGCGGCCCTGCCCCTGCTGGCCGTCCTGGCCGGCCTGGGGACCTGGGGCTTCCAGCAGAAGCACCGCGCGGACGGCCTGGCCCTCCAGGCCCAGCGCCAGGAGCAGGAGCTCACCCGCATGGCGGCCTCCCACGCCGCCGAGGTGGCCAGGGAGCGCCAGGCGAAGGAGGAAGTCCAGCAGCAGCTTCAGTTGGCCTCGAAGCAGGGGGGGCGCAAGACCGAACCCTATCTGGTCATTCCCGTGGAGAAACCCCTGAAGTTCCAGGGCGACGACTACCAGCGGGTCAAGGCCAAGCCCCAGCAGTAGCCGCAGCTCCGCGGTCATCCGGAGATGAGCCAAGCGAAGAGCCGGCCAAGCCGGCTCTTCGCTTGGCTCATCCTGCCTGGCTGTGGTTCGCCGGCGTCCAGCCGCGCTCGTTGAGGAGCTTCACACCTTGGATGCGGGTGAGGCGGAAGGCCATCTCCTCCTGGTGGAGGTGGCAGAAGGCCAGCAGGTGGTCCTCCTGGATGGTGCGGGGCGAGACCCGGCGCAGCTGGGTGCGGTGGGCGGCCGGGGGCAGGTAGGTCAGCTCCACCATGAGGGTGTGGCCCGCGGCGTACTCGAGGATGCGCTGCACCTCTTCGGCCAGCTGGTCCTCGCCGCCCAGGTGCAGCATGGGGATGCGGCGCTGGACTTCCTGGTAGAGGGCCGGATCCTCGTCGTGGAGCCGCTGGAGGGCCGAGCGCACCATCTGCTGCACGGGCTCCAGGTGGTGGTTCATGCCCTTCTCATCCACGAAGGCCAGGGCCGCCAGGGCCCACAGGTAGAACTTCTCGTCCGAATCCACGCTCAGGGCCAGGAAGCGCCCGGGCTTGGGCATGAAGCCCGCCTGCTTGAGCAGGGCGTGGGCGTTGCCGTCCCCTCGCACTTCCAGGACGGTGTCGGACAGCGTGGCCAGCTTCAGGGGCGCCAGCTCGGGGCGCAGCTTCAGCTCATCCGCGAGGTGGGCCGTGCGGGCCCGCACGAGGCGCACGCCCTGGTGCACCTCGACCTCGCCCACCCGGCGGGAGAGATCCTCCAGCAGCTGGAGCAGGGGCTGGGGCAGGGTCTGCGTGGAGGCGCCCAGGCGCTGGCCCAGATCCTCCAGGAGCACGCCGGCATCCAGCGCGCGCACCAGGGTGGCGTGGCTCACGCGGAAGGTGCCCATGGCGTCCAGGGCCTCCACATCCGCCAGCTGGGCGAGCTGGAGCAGGCGATGGGGGTTCTGGAGCAGGGGCGTCAGCAGCTCCAGCGTGGGCTGCAGGACCATGGGCTGGTCGAGTTCCAGCGGCTGCCAGTGGGCGGCGGTGCCCTTCAGGTCGCGCAGCAGGTATTCGTGGGCCAGGGCCTCGCCGTGCTCCGTGAGCCGGAGGTGCGTGTAGCCCTCGTCGCCCTGGATGATGCCCATGCGCCCCAGGAAGGGGAGGAACACCATGCGGGTGCGCTCCTCGTCCAGGGGATGGAGGGTCTTGAGGAAGGTCAGGAAGGGCTGGACGGCCAGGGCCTGGCCCCGGCGCTCCAGCAGGTGCTGCATGAGGAAGTGGCGGTCTTCGGCGGGCGGCATGCCCCAGGCCTTGAGGTCGTGCTCCAGCAGGCTGGCGAAGGCGCGCTCCGCCACCCAGCGGGGCGGATGGCTGGTGACGGCGGGCAGCAGCGTCTCCACGCGGCCCTCGCGGCTCCACAGCAGGCCCAGGCGGTGCAGCAGGGTGAAGAGCAGGGTGGCGTCCTGCTCCTCCTGGAGCATGGCGTTGCGCTGCATGAGCTGGCCCAGCTCCTTCTTGGCGGGCAGGCCGCCCTTCAGGACGCGCAGGCCCGCCACGCAGCGCAGCAGCACGCTCGTGAGGGCCAGGGAGAACCGGAACGGCTCGGCGGCCCGCAGCTTCACGCCCTCAGGCGCCTGGAAGTTGAGGGCGCCGTCATCGAAGTCATCGAGGGCGTCGGCGACGCGCTCGGCAACGGCCCATCCCTCGCCGTCGGGCAGGATGAGCCCCAGTCCCCGGAGAATATCAATCACGGGTTCGGAGGGCACTGTGCCCTCGTTCGCCAGGTGTTTCAGGGCCACCAGGGAACCGCTGTCCAGGTCCGCCAGGGTGTCCGAGAGGCGCTTGTGGTCCTCCAGGTGGAAGACCATGGTCTTGAGCAGGCGCACGCGGCCCTCGGCCTCATCCTCCCAGCGGAGCGGGATGGGCAGGCGGCGGCGCTCGCAGATGGTCCTGAGCTGCTCATCCGAGCAGTTCGCGAGGAGCTGGTAGTGGGTGAACGCCATGGACACCTGGGTACAGATGATCCTCCAGTGTCCCACGGAACCCCGGAACCCTCACGCGAAAAAAGCGCCCGGCATGCCGGGCGCCTTCCGTTTCCGGATGCAGAGGTGGCGCTGCTATTCGAGGACCTTGATCTGGAGGACCCGCCCGGCGACACCGTCGCTGAGCGCCAGGTCGAACCGCTGGGCCCGGGTGGCGAAGGTCTGGCGCCCCCCGGTGAGGATGGCGATGACCTCGCCCGTATCCGCGTCGCGGACAAGGGCGGCCGGATGGACCGTGGCATCCCAGGTGAGCTGGACCTTCTCGGCTGAGAGGCGCTGCACCTCGGGCGCCGCGGCGGTCCCGGAGGTGGCTCGGAGGCTGCCGAGGATCTTGCCGTCCCGGCGGACGTCCAGGCCGGCCACGGCGTCAAGCACCGCCGCGCCGAGGGGGAGGGCCATGACGAAGTGGCGCTCGTGCTCCTTGGGCCCGCAGCCCAGCTCCATCAGCTCGATGGGCGTGGTGAACACGGGCAGGCCCTTCTGGTCGAGGCACTCCAGGGTGTATTCCCCGGTCACTGCGGGAGCGGACGGGAGCGCCCGGGTGCGGAAGGACGGGAGGAACTCGACCCGGCCATCCTCGTGGACGATCCCCCGGACCAGGAGGCATTCCTGGGCACTGGCCTGGGCCTTGGGCAGGGGGGCGTCCTCGGCTCCCACGCTGAGGAAGCCGCCGGTGGCTCCGCGGAAATCAAGGATCTTCTTGTAGACGTAGTCGCTGACCCAGTCGGGCGAGCAGTAGCCCATGATGTCCTTGTAGCTGGTGGGGGACTTCAGCTGGCCGGCGGTGGTGTCGTAGCCCCACACGCCGATGAGCCCGCCAGCGTAGGGATAGCCGGGGTCGGGGTTGGCCGCCGTGCCGCAGGGGCTGTGGGGGCGGCCCATGTTGTGGCCGGTCTCGTGGGCGAACACTTCCGGGAAGTTGCCTCCATCCTGGTAGCCGGTCTTGTCCCACCCGATGGCGGTGCGGTACTTGAACGAGCTGCCCGCGGGCGGAACCCAGCCGACGCCGGCCACGCCCGAGGTGTAGTTCACGTTCAGGGCGCCGTAGTAGTAGCGGCTGCTTACGGTGGGGTCGATAGTGGAGTCGGCCAGGTGCTTGGCGGTGAGATCGTTGAGCAGGGTGTCCCACCCTGTGCCATCGGAGCTGAGGGTCACGGAGGACGTGAAGGTGGCGCCCACGACGACATCCAGGCTGGACACCGGATACATCCTGGCGAGCCTGGCGACCCAAGCGTCCTTGTTGGCGGCTGTGATGTTCCCGGAGCCGCTGGAAAGGGCGACCGGGAAGATCGTGGTCTTGAAGATTGGGACGGCGGCTCCGCCCAGGGCCACCGTCGTGGTGTTATTGGTCTCGTCGGCTTCGGCCACCACGCCCGCGGGATCCACCCTGGCCTGGAGGCTGTATCCGCTGCCGGCGGGCGTCGTGAGGTCGGTGCCGGGGACGGGGAGATTCCAGCTGCTGGAGAGCAGGGATTCGTTCAGGGTGAGGGGGGTGCTGCTGCCAGGCGCTGCAAGGGTTTTCGGATAGCCGTTCACGGGCACGCCGTTATTCAGGAGGGTGACCTGGACAGCCGGGGCCGCGGAATTCGTTGTGTTGGCGAGGACGAAGACCCGGATCAGGCCGTCTTTCCCGGCCACGATGGGGACGGAGTTGTCGAGGGTCTGGGTGCTCTGGGTGAGCTGGACCTTCTCGACGTGGAGGTCCAGGGTGGTGCTGGCGGTGTTGACCGTGAAGGTCCGGGTCACCGTTCCGCCGGGTGTGCTGATGACCAGGTTGCCGGAGGTGGCAGCTGCCGGCACGGTGAAGGTGATCTGGTTGGTGCTCCGGCTGGTCGGCACGATGGCCAGACCATTCAGGGTCAAGGTCGTGCCTGGATAGCCCAGGTAGTTGCCGGTGATGACCACGGGCGTTCCCACGGGGCCCTGGGTCGGATTCACGCCGGTGATGACGGGGAATCCATAGATCACGGAGAAGTTCGTGGCGGAGAGGCCGGTGCCCTGGGCGTTGGTCATGCGAATGGGGGTGCTTCCGGAGGTGGCGGTGGCCGGGACCGCGGCCGACAGACTCGTCCCATCGGCTAGTGTGTATCCCGCGCTCACCCCCCCGATGGTCACGTCCGTCAGCCCGAAGAAGTTCATTCCGGAGATCTGGACGGTCACTTCGCCCGCGATGCCGGAGGTGGGGGAGAAACCGGAGATGATCGGCCGGAGGTCTGCGGCGGGTGCCGCGATCTTGGCCACCACGTCGTCGAGGAGGAAGCTGGTGGCATTCTGGGCGTCCTCCTGGCTCCTGAAGGACAGGCGGATGATCTGTCCCTTGTAGGGCAGCAGGTCCACGGAATAGGCCGTGTAGTTGGCAGCGTCGAGGTTGGTCTTGGTGAGCAGGGTGTGCAGCAGGGTGCCGGAGGTGCTGAGCGCCTCGATGATCACGGAGTCCTTCGCGCCCCCGCCGCTGGGCTCGGCGGTGAGGATCTTCAGGTAGAAGGTGGCGGTGGCGGACTGGGCCGTCGCCGGGATGAAGAGATCCTGGGTGATCTGATCCGATTGCACCGATCCGTACCCGCCCAGCCAGGCGAACAAGAGCCCGCTGTGGGGCACCACGCCGGGGGTGCTGGCCAACGCTCCCTGGATGACACCGGTGTCCCCTTTCCAAATGATGGGCGAGGTCTGCTCGAAATCCGTGTTCATCAGCACCTGGATGGTACTGACAGGGGGAGGAGGCGCCGGCATTGGCGTGGAGGAACCACCCCCGCCCCCACAGGCCAGGAACGTGATGAGAGCCGCGAAGGGGAGGCATCGGATCGGTAGGCGGTTCATGGTGGCTCCCCAGCGATCGCCCCCCATGCATCCACCAGTCAGTGGACCCGAGGGGTCCTTACCATACCTGACTATTTCACGCTTGATGGCGGGGAAATCCTCCTGCCGGGAGCGGGGTGGTCGCCCTCGCGATCTCATCACTGGGCGGTGAGGGTGCCTACCGCCACGGTGATGGGCGAGGTGATGGCTCCAGTGCCGTCGAGCACCTGGCACTTGGAGGCGTCGGCGCTGAGGCCGATGGCGCCCAGGGGCTGGGCGGCCCGGAGGTCGAGGGCGACGCGCAGCAGGGGGGCGTTCAGAGAGGCGGCGCTGCCGGTGCCCTTTTGCGCCGCGGTGACCTGGAGGGTGCCACTGGTGACCTTGCCCCGGAGGATCTGGGGGGCGGCCCCGAGAGCGAAGGCCGTGCCGTTCTGGACGAAGGTGTTGGCGGGATCCGTGGCCGAGACGTTGGCCCAGGCCGCCCTGGTGGTGTCCGCGCTGAAGGTCGCGGTGACGCCGCTGCCCGTGCCCGCCGGCCCCACGAGGTCCAGGACGAGGTGGGTGGCGGTGGAGAGCGCCACATTCTTCTTGAGCAGGTACGAGCCGGAGGTGGGATCGGTATAGCTCAGGCTCGTGGCCGTGGGCACCGGGGGCGGGGCGGAGGAGCCTCCTCCCCCGCAGGCGGTGAGGGCTGCCAGCGCGAGCAGGGCGGAACCGGAGAGGAGCTTGTTCATCGGGGACATGATCATCTCCTCACAGGCCGGCCAGCAGGATGGCGAGATCCTGGTCGTCCACGGTGCCGTCACCGTTCAGGTCGCAGGCGGCATTGGCGGTGCCGTAGTACTTCGCGAAGAAGAGCAGGTCGCGGAGATCCGCCACGCCATCCCCGTTCAGGTCCAGGCTCTTCACGGTCACGGTGGCCGTGCCGGCGGTCGTGCCGGGCCAGCCGCTGGTGGCGGTCACCGTGTAGGTCCCTGGGGTGGCGGGGGCCGTGTAGACCCCGCCGGCGGTGATGGCACCCCCGCTGGCGGACCAGGTGACGCCCTGGCCCGGGGCGTTCGCCACCGTGGCCGCGAAGGTGAGGGTCCCGCCGGTGGTGAGGGTGGCGGTGGCGGGAACCACGGAGACCACGACGGCGGCGGGGTTGTAGACGGTCACGGTGGCCGTGGCCGTGGCGGCAGGAGCCTCGTGGCTCGCGGCCGTGACGGTGTAGACCCCTGGCGTGGCCGGGGCCGTGTAGGTGGTGGCAGCGCCGCTGGCGGTCTGAGTCGGGCTCACGGTGCCGCCGCCGGCGGACACGGTCCAGTCCACCTTGTTGTCGGTGGCGTAGTTGGTCACGGTGGCTGTGAAGGAAGTCGCCGTGGAGGGATTGATGGTGGCCGTGGTCGTGTTCAGCGCCACACCGACCTGGGCCGTCTGCAGCTCCCACACCCCGCGGCCATAGGTGGCGGCGCGCAGGAGCGAGCCATCCGGGGCGAGGTAGAGGTCCCGCACGGCCACCAGGGGCAGGTTGCTGCCGAAGCGGCTCCAGGTGGAGCCGCCGTTGCTGCTCGTGTACACCCCGAAGTCGGTCCCGGCGAACAAGGTCTGGTTCTGGGTCGGGTGGATCCGGATCACATGGACGGGGATGCCGAAGGGGAAGCCGTTGCCGGCGGAGGCGCTGCCGTCGATGGCGGTCCAGCTCGCGCCGCCGTTGGTGCTCTTCCACAGGTGGTTGACGGTGGCATCGGTGGCCACGGCCCCCACATAGACGGTGGTGGGCGTGGCGGGATCGAACGCGATGCAGCTGAGGGAGGCGCCGACATTCGTCGGGACTCCCGGCAGGGCCGCGGCCTTGGACCAGGAGGCGCCGCCGTTGGAGGTCAGGAAGACCCGCGACTGGTTGGCGGCGATGCCCAGGGTGCCGGGATCGCTGGGGGAGGCCGCCAGGTTCCGGATGTACAGCTCGTTGGTCGTGGTGGTCGAGGACATGTTCAGGGGCGCCGGCAGGCCGCCGGTGCCGATGGCCGCCCAGCTGGTCCCGAAGGTGGTGCTCTGGTAGACCTTCCCGTTGGTGGCGGTGTAGATCACGGCCGGATGGGCCAGGTCACCCGGTGCCAGCTTGGGGGCGAAGGGGGCGAGATCCTTGTTGGTGGCCTCCGTGATGCCCACGGTGGCTTCATTGAAGGTGGCGCCGCCGTTGATGCTGCGGTAGATGTCCGTGTAGTAGATGCTGGCCAGCACCTGGCTTCCGTCCGCGGGGTGGAAGAGGGTGGCGAATCCGTCGCCGCCGATCGTGTCCTCGAAGGTCCCTTCGGTGCCTGTGAGCGATCCCCCCGCGGTGGCAGGCTGGCGCAGGCGGGTGCCGTTGTCCTGGAGGCCCAGGGAGATCCGCCACTTGGAATCGGAGGGGCTGGCCGCCGCGGTGGAGCCCACGTTGTAAGCCATGTGGGAGGCCAGGCCCAGGTTCCGCCGGTTGTCGAGGAAGGTCAGGTCGAAGGAGGAGGTGGGGATGGTGGGGCGGAAGGGATCCCGCACCACGGCCAAGCCGCCATCATTGGCCACGTAGAGGGTGGCGCCATCCGGTGACCAGGCCGTGGCATGGAAGTCCGCATGGGCATAGACATGGCCGTTGCCGTACCAGTGGGTGAGCTGGGTCCAGGTCGCGCCGCCGTCCATGGACCGGTAGAGGGCCAGGTTCGCCCCGACGAAGATCCGCGACGCGTTGTTGGGATCCACCGCAAGCCCGTGGTTGTACCAGCCCTGGCCGCCATCGCCGGTCATCTGGGGGCCCGTGCCCTGGAAGAGGCCTCCGCTGATCGTGGGGGCCGCCAGCCAGGTCCAGGTGGCGCCCTTGTCGGTGCTCTTGAGGACGCCTCGCGCGACCTTGGTGCTGGCGCTCGTGGTGTCCTCGAGGATGGCGTAGACGGTGGCGCCGTCATGGGCCGCAGCGGTGGTGATCCGGCCCGGCGTGAAGCTGAAGGTGGGCACGGCGGCCTGGGTCCAGGTGGTGCCGGCGTTGCTGGAGTAGTAGATGGATCCGGCGCTCGTGGAGCCGCTGGTGGCCTCCACGGAGCAGACCAGGTCGGTGGCGGAGAGCTTCTGCAGGGACCAGACCTGACCCGTGGCGGGCCCGCCCGTGGCCGCCGCGAAGGTGGCTCCGCCATCCGTGGAGATCCGGAGGCCGCTGTTCGTCGCCCACAGGATGCGGCTGGCATCCAGGGGGAGGATGGCGTAGGAGCGGGTGGCGGTGCCGAGACTCGAGGTGGGGGCGGCGGTCCAGGTGGTGCCGCCGTCGGTGGTCTTGAAGAAGCCGCGGCCCTCGGCATCGAAGAAATCGCCGGCGCCCAGGTAGAGGACGCTGGGATTCGCAGGACTCATGGCCAGGGCGCCCACGGCGACGTTGCCGCCACTGCTGCTGGTGGGCAGCGAATCCGTGACCGAGTACCAGGTCCAGGCGCCGGCCAGGGCGGGGTCCGCGTTGTCGCAGCGGAATACGCCGCCGCCGCTCGTGGCCAGGTAGAGGGTGGGCGCGGTGGGATGGGGCACGATGGCCACCGGGCGGCCGCTGTCGATGTCGGGCGTGGTGCTGGTGAGCTGCGAGAAGGGCCCCAGGTTGGTCCAGGTGCCGCCCACGCCCGCCGGGCCAGTGGCCAGGGGGGCGGCCAGGGGGGAGCCGGCGGCGAGTTGGAGGCGACGGGGAGCCCAGGCACCGGCCTCCCGCACGGCCACCTGGTTCTTGTAGTCCAGATAGTCGGGGCTGGCCTTGCCGTTGAACCAGAAGAGGTTCCAGTCCCGGCGCAGATCCGCCCGGTCGTGGCCGCTGAGGGCATGGGGACTCTTGCGGTAGGGCAGGTCCCGGCGGCGCTCGCCCGGGTTCCCCTCCTGGGCCGCCAGACCGGACAGGGCCGCAGACAAGATGAGGAGGGAGAGGAACTTGGTCGCCCGGCCGTGCATGGCGTCTCCAGGAAGGATCCCCGGTGGCCAGGGTGGGAGCAGGAGCAGGGGCCGGGGGGATTTCAAACTATACGACAGCCAAACCCCCGCGCCAGTTGGCTTTTCCTGCCCTGGGCCGGGTCTTCGGCCGGAGCCGCACGTTGACCCTGCCGCCGGGGGTCCCTAGGCTGGAGGTTTGGGTCTGCCGCCACCGTGATCGCCCTCCGTCCCGACAATCCGCTGATCGTCCAGAGCGACCGCACGCTGCTGCTCGAGGTGGCGCACCCGGCGTTCGAGCAGGTGCGGGATGAGCTGGCCCGCTTCGCGGAGCTGGTGAAGAGCCCCGAGCACATCCACACCTACCGCATCACGCCCCTCAGCCTGTGGAACGCCTCGGCCTCCGGGGTGGCCTGCGGGGACATGATCGAGACGCTGAACACCTGGTCGAAGTACCCCGTGCCGCAGAACCTGCTGCAGGAGATCGAGGACCACGGCACCCGCTACGGCAAGCTGCGCCTGGTGGCCAAGGGGGACCGCCTGGCCCTGGAGATGGATGACCGCGGGCTCTTCTGGGAGCTGGAGAACCAGAAGTCCCTCCAGGGCCTGCTGGCCGAGCCCTACCCGGACGAGAAGGGCATCTACCTGAACACGGGCATGCGCGGCGAGGTGAAGCTGCAGCTCATCCGCCTGGGCCACCCCGTGCAGGACATGGCCGGCTACAAGCCCGGCGATCCACTGCCCTTCGAGCTCTCCCCTATCACGAAACAGAACGGCAAGCCCTTCGGCCTGCGCCACTACCAGCAGGCCGCGGTGGATGTGTTCCACGCGGGCGGCGGGCCCGACGGCGGCGCCGGCGTGCTGGTGCTGCCCTGCGGGGCCGGCAAGACCGTCATCGGCATCGGCTGCATGGGCAGCCTGCAGACGCACACGCTGGTGCTCACCACCAACGGCACCGCCGTGAAGCAGTGGAAGCAGGAGCTGCTGGACAAGACCTCGCTGACCGAAGACCAGGTGGGCCTCTACACGGGCGACACCAAGGAGATCAAGCCCGTCACCATCGCCACCTACCAGATCCTCACCTACCGCCGGAGCAAGACGGGTCCCTTCGAGCACTTCAAGCTCTTCGAGGCGGCCAACTGGGGCCTGGTGATCTACGACGAGGTGCACATGTTGCCCGCCCCGGTGTTCCGGGCGGTGGCGGAACTCCAGGCCAAGCGGCGCCTGGGCCTCACGGCCACCCTCGTGCGCGAGGACGGCAAGGAAGAGGATGTCTTCAGCCTCATCGGCCCCAAGCGGGTGGATGTCCCCTGGAAGATGCTGGAGAAGGACGGCTTCATCGCCACGGCGCACTGCCTGGAGATCCGCGTCCCCCTGCCCACCGACGAGCGCATGGAGTACGCGGTGGCGGACCAGCGCCAGCGCTTCCGCATCGCCAGCGAGAACAGCCTGAAGATGGTCGTGATGGACGAGCTGCTGGCGGGGCATCCCACCGACAACATCCTCATCATCGGTCAGTACCTCGAGCAGCTCCGCATCATCGGCGAGCGGCTCGGCGCCCCGGTGCTCACGGGGCAGACCCCGGAGAAGGAGCGCGAATCGCTCTTCCGGCAGTTCCGCGAGGGCCAGCTGCGGGTGCTCATCGTGAGCAAGGTGGCCAACTTCGCCATCGACCTGCCGGACGCCTCCGTGGCCATCCAGGTGAGCGGCACGTTCGGCTCGCGGCAGGAGGAGGCCCAGCGGCTGGGCCGCATCCTCCGTCCCAAGGGCGAGCGCAACGTGAGCTACTTCTACTCGCTCATCAGCCGCGACACCACCGAGCAGGAGTTCGCGCGGAACCGCCAGCTCTTCCTCACCGAGCAGGGCTACCGCTACCTCATCGAAAGCAGGCACTTCGACGAATCCGGGCGCCTCAGTGAACCCCTGGTCTGGAGGCGGCTCCTGGAAGAAACCGCAGGCTGATGAAGGAACATCCATAAGCGGAGGACTGCGGAGAATCGGAGGAGAGCGGAGAAAAGATTGGCTTATCCTCTGCTTTCCTCCGCCAACCTCCGCTTCTTGAAATCTTTTCCTTTAGATATTCAGATGGGCCACCAGCCAGCGGTCCAGGGGCCAGGTGATGAGGGCGGCCAGCAGGCCCGCCAGCACATCGTCCATCACCACGCCCCAGCCCCCGGGCAGGTGCTGGGAGCGATCCACCACGCCCGGCTTCCAGATGTCGAAGAGCCGGAAGAGCAGGAAGGGGGCCACCAGGCGCGCGGCCCAGAGGCTCCACGGCTGCGGTTGGAGCGTGCTGGTGAAGAGCAGGGGGGTGAGGGCGATCCAGACGCCGGCCCATTCATCGGCGACGACAAACGAGGGATCCTTCTGGCCGGTCTCCTGCACCACGCCATCCGCCGCCCAGACGGCCATCAGGGTGAGGGCCAGCGGAGCCGCGAGAAAGACCCAGGTCGGGAGGGCCCAGCCCCGGACGATCCAGACCAGCCCGAGCCAGGCCGCCACTCCGGCCAGACTGCCCCAGGTGCCCGGTGCCGGCTTCAGGTAGCCGCTGCCGAAGCCGGTGGCGAGCCACCAGGCGGGACGAGGTGCCTTCCTTCCTGAGGACTGAGGACTGAGGACTGGAACCTGGTTCTCAGACATGTCTCAAAGCCTCCACGATGCGCAGCCGCGCGGCCTTCAGGCCCGGGAACAGGGCGCTCAGCTGGAGCGTCGCCTGGAGGCCGAGGGCCACGATGGCGTAGACCATCGGGACGAAGTGGATGTCCAGCTCATAGCCGTGGCTGGTGCCGGGCGGGGCGGGCATCTGGATGTGCAGGGCATTGAGGCCCGCGCGGAGCAGCAGCGTCGCCGCCAGGCCCAGAGCGCTGCCCAGCAGGCCCAGGAAGGCGCCCTCCCACTGGAGCAGGGCCACCAGCTGGCCCGGCTGGAGGCCCATGGCCCGCAGGACGCCGAACTCGCGGACGCGCTCCATGACGGACATGAGCAGCGTGTTGGCCGTGGCCAGCAGCACCACCAGGAAGAGCACCAGGCCCATGAACCCGAAGATCGCGTAGTAGAGCAGCTTCACCTGGCGGTAGAAGGAGGCCAGCTCGAACCAGGGTTTCACGGACGTCTCCGGGAGGAGGGCCTGGATCCGCGCCAGCTCGGAAGCGGTGTCCTGGGGGCGCTTCAGCACGACGGACAGCCGCGACCGGGCGGGGCCGGCATCCACCAGCTGGCCCGCGGTGGCCAGGCTCACCGTGAGGAGGCGGTCGTTCAGCTCCCTCAGGCCCAGGTCCTGGAGGCCGACCACTTCGACGTCCACGGCATTCAAGGCGCCATCGCGGGTGGTGGACATGAGCGTGAGCGCGCTGCCCACGGAGGCGCCCAGGCTGCGGGCCAGGCCCGCGCCGAGGATCACCTCGCGGGCCGACGGGTCGGCGGAGAGCCAGCGGGAGCCCGCGCCGCCCGGGGCCTTGGCGCCATCCTTCAGCGCCCCGAGGCAGGCCATGTGCTGCGGCTCGAGCACGGGATCCACGGCCGTGCCCAGGAAGGCCACGCTCTTCGCGCCGCTGGACAGCAGCCCCATGAACTGGGTGCGGGGCAGCACCTCCGCCACGGCGGGATCCCGGCGGAGCCGCGCCGCCAGGGCTTCGCCATCGGGCAGGGCCTTCTCCAGGCTCTGGGCCTCGTCGCCCTCCAGGGCCCCCGGCGGCATCACCTGGAGGTGGCCCAGGCCGCCGCGGATGGCCGAATCGGAGAGGCCCTGGAAGGTCTGGGCCATGAAGCCCCCGGCCAGGGCGAGGGCCAGGAAACCCGCCACCACCACCATCAGGGTGAGCGCCGTGCGGCGCCGCTGGCGCAGGAGGTTGCGGAGGGCCAGGCGGGGGAGGATCACAGGTGCTCCTCCTCGATGAGCTTTCCGTCGGCCAGGCGGAAGACGTGGTTGGCCCGGGCGATGACGGCGGGATCGTGACTGGCCACGAGGAAGGTGGCGCCGCGCTCGGCGGCCAGCTCGGCCATCAGGTCCATGAGCGGCCCGCCGTGGGCGTGGTCGAGGCTGGCGGTGGGTTCGTCGGCGAGCACCAGCAGGGGGTCCGGGGCCAGGGCGCGGGCGATGGCCGCACGCTGCTGCTGTCCGCCGCTCAGCTGGCCCGGGCGGTGGTGCAGGCGGTCCGCGAGGCCCACGCGATCCAGGGCCGCCCCGGCGCGGCGGCGGGCCTCGTCCTCGGCCAGGCCCTGGAGCTGCAGGGGCAGCATCACGTTTTCCAGGGCGGACAGCACGGGCACCAGGTTGAAGGCCTGGAACACGAAACCCAGGTGACGCAAGCGCAGGTTGCAGCGCTCCCGCTCGGAAAGGCTGGACACTTCCTGTCCATTCAGAAGGACGGCGCCCTCATCGGGCTGATCCAGCAGGCCCGCCAGCTGGAGCAGGGTGGTCTTGCCGCTGCCGCTGGGCCCCGCCAGCACGGCGAGGCAGCCCTTCGGCACCGCCAGCGACACGCCGAACACGCCGGCGCGCTCGCCGCCGAGTTCATAGGCGCGGGTGATCTTCCTGAATTCCAGCATCCACCCAGTGTACCTGTCCCATGGCGCCGGTTCATGGTTCGGAAAGGAATTCATCAAACCAAGGAGAGCGGGGGGGCGGAGGACAGCGGAGAATCCTTCTTCTTTCCTCCGCTCTCCTCTGTTTCTCCGCTTCCCTCCGCGTTCAATGGCCTTGCCTTTGAGGGACCTCTCAAAACTGCATGGCCCAGGCCAGCTTGGCAAAGAGTCCCCGCTCCACCATCCGCTCGGCGGGGGCGATGGCGAGGGGATCCCGCCGCCGTTGGCCGGACCAGCCCACATAGGCGTTGGTGAAGGCATTGGGCTGCCAGCCCAGGAAGGCCTTGAGGAACTTGTCCACCCCGTCGATCTCGGAGCCGTCGTAGCGCACCACGAAGGCCTGGGTCTTCAGGTAGAAGAAGCGCGGCATCTGGTAGGTGGCCGTGGCGGCGAGCTTCCGCGCCCGCACGAGCAGCAGGTTGTCGGACTCGCGGTTCAGCTCGGTCTTCTGGGCGGAGAGGTCGTAGCACACGTCTCCGACGGCGCCATGGGAGCTGAAGCTGAGGGTGTGAAGGCGTGCCGGAGCGCCCGAGGCCAGGTCGATGGTGCGCCCGTGGACGACCCGCGCCAGCATCTGGGCCCAGCTGAGCTTCTTCCAGCTCAGGGCCATGTTGAGGTTGCGGGTGGCGTTGGAGGTCACCTCGTCGTCCGCCCAGGTGCGTCCCGCGATGTCCCAGTCCAGGCTCCAGGCCCAGCGGTCGGCCGTCTCCACATAGGTGCTCAGGCCCACGGCGCGATCGAAGGGGTTGCCGTCCCACCAGGTGAGGCGCCGCCCGCGGAGGCTGGCGTTCGCCTGGGAGAACCGGCCACCGTTCCAGGTGCCCTGCCACCCGAAGGCGGCGATCTGCTGGCGGTAGCCTCGGAGGTCCGTGAAGCCCGACACCAGCACGAGGCCTGGGCTGGTGGTCTGGTTGATGGCGTAACCGAACCAGTGGCGGGTGTTCCAGTCCAGCTCGGCGGAGGTGGAGGTGCCGCGCCGGGAGAGGAGGCTGCCATCGGCCTGGGGGAGGTGCGAGGTGGCGCTCATGGCGCTGCCGATGAAGTGGAACTCGGAGCCCAGGTACTGATCCAGGTAGAGGCCGCCGCTCTGGCCGCCGATCAGCCCGCCGGCGCTGTCCGGCCCACCCTGGAGGCGCTTGTCCGTGCCGAGGAGGGACAGGCCGGAGCCCCGGCCGTCCAGCTGGAAGCGCAGGGCCGCCGCCGTGTCGCGGGTGGGCAGGCCCTCGACCCCCCGGGCGCCGTTGGCGCTCAGCATCAGGCCGCCATCCTCGTCCTTGGCGTGGAGCACGGTCCAGCTGGCCAGCGAGCCCTGGCCCGAGGCCTTGAGGCCGTACAGCGGGCTCTGGATAGAGCGGCTGAAGAACTGTCGCTGGGCCGCCGGGGGGGAGAGCAGGTCCATGCCCTCCAGGAAGAAGGGCCGGCGCTCGGGATAGAACACCTTGAAGCGGCTGTTGATCTGGAGCGGGTCCACGTCCGCGTCCGCCGTGGCGAAGTCGGGGCGGTAGGTGCCCTCGAAGGTGAGGGCCGTGGTGGCATAGCGGACATCCATGCCCAGGCGGGCCTTGGATTCCACGGGCGCGGCCGGATCGGTCTCCAGCGACTGGGTGCGGCTGTAGGTGGCGAAGGGGATCACCAGGAAGGGCGAGCCCGGCTTGTCCACCGGGGCGCCGGAGACCCGGGCCATCTGGCAGATGTCGCACTGCACATCCTTGCTCATGCGCGGCCAGGAGATGCCGTAGCGCCGCTCCCGGGGGATGATGCGCAGGATGCGGAAGGCCCAGTCGCCCGGCCGCCGGCGCAGGCTGCTGTAGGGGATGCGCATCTTCACGACGTAGCCGTCCGGCGTCAGCACGCCGGTGGAATCCCAGAGGCAGTCGTAGGAGGCGTTCTCCCCGGTGCTGTCCGTCATGATCTCGTCGATCTGGCCGCCCAGGGGCGTCACGAAGAAGCGCGCGATGCTCTGGCCCTTGCCGGAGGGATCCAGGTCCACGCCCACGAAGTCGAAGTCGCCGTTGTTGGTGTCGCGCATGTGGCGGGCGGCGTGGATCTTCGAGGGTTCCGGGTCCTTGGCCTCCACCGCGACGTAGAGCGCATCCGGGCCCCAGCCCACGTGGACGATGGTGGGCCAGCGGTTCTCGCCCTTGTCGTCCGGCATGATCATGCCGAACTCGGTGATGACCAGGGCATCCTTCCAGGTGGAGAGGTCCGAGTCGCGGGCCATGGAGGGCGCCTGGGCCAGCCGGGGGATGGCCAGGTGGGGCGGATGGGGGGCCTGGGAGGCCAGGATGGGCAGGCAGGCGAGAGCCAGGGCCGGAAGGCGCATGAAGGATCCCCGGAGAACGGTTCTCAAGGTCCTACGAGGGCTTTCGGAGTCCGTTTAGGCCCGTTTCGTCCGGAAGGCCCCGACTAGGACCGCTGGCGGTTCCGGAACGCCTGCTCGTAGGCGGCCGTGCTCGCTTCCAGGCCACCCTCTTCGACCTCGCCGATGAGGTCGTAGGCGTGGGCCTCAACCCCGAACCGGGTCGCATCTGGGGCTGCGGGGCAGCCTCAGATGCGGGGCACCCGGCCGGGCGTTGACGCCAGGAAGGCCCCGACTAGGACCGCTGGCGGTTCCGGAACGCCTGCTCGTAGGCGGCCGTGCTCGCTTCCAGGCCACCCTCTTCGACTTCGCCGATGAGGTCGTAGGCGTGGGCCTTCACGATGCGCACCCGCTGGATGGTGTTCACCTGGGGGGCGCCATCCACCAGCAGCACGTTGCCGTCGATCTCCGGGGCCTGGCCCTGGTGGCGGCCCTTGACGAGAAGATCCGTCTCCTCGTGGGCGCCTTCCACCAGCACGTCGATGACCTGGCCCACCTTCTCCTGGTTCTTCTCCCGGGCGATCTTCTGCTGCAGCTCGAGGATGCGGCGCTTGCGGGCCTCCTTGGTGCGCTTCGGGATGGGATCACCCAGGCCGTGGGCGGTGGTGCCCTCCTCGGGGCTGTAGGTGAAGACGCCCACATGGTCGAAGCGGGCCTCTTGCACGAAGGCCTTCAGCTCCTCGAAGGCGGCCTCGTCCTCGCCGGGGAAGCCCACGATGAAGTTCGACCGGATGGCGATGCCCGGCACGATGCGGCGCACCTTTTCGAGAAGCTTCAGGAACTGCGTCCGGCTGCCGCCCCGGGCCATGGCCTTGAGGATGGCGGCGTCCGCGTGCTGGAGGGGCATGTCCAGGTAGCGGGCGCAGTTGGGGGTTTCCGCCATGGCGTGCAGCAGGCCCTCGGTGAGGCGGTTGGGGTAGGCGTAGTGGATGCGGAACCAGCGCAGGCCCTCCACCTGGCCCAGGGCCCGCACCAGCTTCTCCAGGGCGTCGGGATCGCCGAAATCGCGGCCGTAGTCCGTGGTGTCCTGGCCCACGAGGCTGATCTCCAGCACGCCCTGGGCCACCAGGTTCGTCGCCTCGGCCACCACGCTCGCGATGCCGCGACTGCGCTGGGCGCCGCGGAGCTGCGGGATCACGCAGAAGGCGCAGGCATGGTCGCAGCCCTCGCTGATCTTCAGGTAGGCGCTGGCCTTGGGCGTGGTGAGCATCCGGGGGCTGGCCTCGGTGTAGAGGTAGTCGGGGTTGGGATTCAATTCGAAGCTGGCGCCGGCGCCGATGACCTCGGCGATCTGCTCGATGTCGCGGGTGCCGATGCAGGCGTCGATCTCCGGCAGCTCGGTCATGAGCTCGTCCCGGTACCGCTCCACCAGGCAGCCGGCCACGATGAGCTTCTCGCAGGCGCCCTCCTTCTTCATGGACGCGGCCTGGAGGATGGCCTCGACGCTCTCCTGCTTGGCGGCGTCGATGAAGCCGCAGGTGTTCACCACCAGCACCTGGGCCTCCTCCAGCACGGGGGTGATCTGGTAGCCCTTGAGCCGCAGGTGGCCCAGCATGACTTCCGAATCCACCAGGTTCTTGGGGCAGCCCAGGGACATGAAACCGACTTTGGTCAACGGATCTCCAGCCACCTTCAGGTGGAACCTCATAGAATACCGCGCCCAGCCGAAGAGGCCTACAGCGCGTGCTAAACTCAACGCCCCCTCCGGATTGGCCATGAAACTCACCCTCCAGGTTGACGGTGCCCTGCATCCCGTGACCCTCACGGAGGATGGCGTGACCATCGGCCGGGGGGATCAGGCCACGATCCGCATCCAGGCCAATGCCGTGAGCCGGGTCCACGCCCGCATCTTCCTCAAGGCTGGCCAGCCCCACGTCATGGACATGAAGTCCCTCAACGGGACCTCCCTGAACGGCGTGACCCTGGCCGAGCCCACGCCGCTCCATCCCGGTGACACGGTCCTCCTGGGGGAGGCGGTGGTGAGGTGGGTTCCCGAGGGCGACTCCGCGCCCGCCGGACTGAACCTCCACCTGGCGCCCAGAGCCGGCACCTCCCGGATTTCGCTGGAGGACCGCGCCTTCGACGCCTCGGGCTCCATCCTCGTGCCCCATGCCAGCCTGGAGGCCATGCTGGCCCAGGCCAGCGGCCAGCATCCGGCGGGGGAGGCGGTCACCCTGTTCCAGCGTCTGGCCACCATGGCGGGCACCCTGCTCCGGGCCGCGGGCCTGACGGAGCTGCTGGAATCCGTCATGAGCCTGGTGACCTCCCAGATCCCCTGTCAGCGCGGCTTCATCCTCCTGGCGGACGCCGGCGGCGAGCTGGTGCCCGAGCTGGCCTGGGAGGAGCAGCCAGGCCTGAACCCCAACCCCATCAGCCGCACCATCGCCCGCACGGCCATGAAGGACCGGGTGGCCATCCTCACCACGGATGCCCGCATGGACCCCCGGTTCAGCGCCGGGGAGAGCATCAAGATCCACGGCATCACCTCGGCCCTCTGCGCCCCGCTGATCGTGGAGAACCAGGCGCTGGGCGTCATCTACCTGGAGACGAGCCTCAGCAAGGGCAGCTTCAAACGCGAGGACGAGCACCTGCTCAGCGCCATGGCCAACTTCGCCGCCGTGGGCATCCAGCGCGAGCGGGAGGCCAAGTTCCGCCAGCGGCTGGAGCGGTACCACAGCCCGGCGGTGGTGGACCAGATCCTCAAGTCCAGCCAGAACAAGGAGGCCCCGGCGCTCCAGGCCCAGCGCTGCCAGATCAGCGTGCTCTTCGCGGACATCTCGGGCTTCACGCGCATGAGCGAAGGCATGGAGCCCCTGGTGCTGGCGGACATCCTCAACCGCACCTTCGAGGCCATGACAGACCAGATCTTCAGCCGGGGCGGCACCCTCGACAAGTACATCGGCGACGCGATCATGGCCTTCTTCGGCGCACCGAGCCCCGATCCGGACCACGCGAGGCATGCCGTGGCGGCCGCGGCGGCCATGCAGGAGACGCTGCGGACCCTGAACGCCGCCCGGCCCGAGGGCTACCCCGAGCTGCGGATGCGCATCGGCATCAACAGCGGCGAGGCCTTCGCGGGCGACATCGGCTGCGAGAAGCGCATGGACTACACGGTCATGGGCAGCACCGTGAACCTGGCCTCGCGGCTGGAGAGCAGCGTGGCCAAGGCCGGCCAGATCGTCATCGGGCCCCGCACGGCTGAGGTGGTGGGGCAGGAGCGGCTCCGGCCCCTGGAGGGCTTCCTGCTCAAGGGCATCGAGCAGGAGGTGCGGCCCTTCGAGGTGCTGTGGGACGAGGACCGGCCGACGGTGGGCTGAACCGCCTTCCCCACGGAGCCCCTACCCAAGGCCCTGGACTCCCTCTAGACTGGGCCCATTCCCAACCATATCCGGGGTGATCCCCGGGCCCTCCGCTCCCAGGAGCCCCCAATGAACGACTACACGTCCGCCGCGTCGGTGAAGGCCCACCGGGGCACCATGCTCCTCGTCTTCGGCATCCTCGGCCTGCTCTGCTGCATCATCTTCGCCATCCTCGCCTGGGTCATGGGCAGCAGCGACCTCAAGGCCATGGCCGAAGGGCAGATGGATCCCAGCGGCGAGGGGCTGACGAAGGCGGCGAAGATCCTCGGGATCATCGGCTGCGTGCTGGGCATCCTGTCCCTCGTCTGGATGGTGTTCTTCGGTGGCATGGCCGCCCTCGGAGCCATGCGCGGGCACTGACCCGAAGGATTTCGTGCCGGTCCGCTGGGAGCGTGTCCCCCGGTTGCCGCGACCCCCGTTGTGGGCCGCGGTGCTGGTGGGTTCCTGGCTGCTGCTGGTGCTGGGGGGCGTCCTGCTGGAAGGGCGGGGCGCCCCCTCCATCGAAACCTGCCTCTTCCACCGATGGTCGGGCCATCCCTGCCCCACCTGCGGCAGCACGCGGGTGGTCCTGGCCTTCGGCAGGGGCGCCTGGGGGGAGGCCCTGCGCCTGAATCCCCTGGTGGCCCTGGGTCTGGGCCTGGGCGGCCTGTGGCTGCTGGTCCGGCTGGCGGCGGGCCGGGCGCTCCGGCTGGAGGTGCCCCCCCGGGTGCGCGGCGCCCTGCTGGCCGTGGGGGTCACCCTGCTGCTGGCCAACTGGATCTGGGTGCTCCAGACCCAGCCCTGATCATTCCTTCACGAAATCCTTCCACAGCATCGAGGGCTGGATGCCCGAGTTCCGCTGGTATTTGCCGGATTCGTAGCTGTCGTAGTCGCCGCTGACGGTGTGGTAGAAGATCTGGCAGATGCCCACGCCGGCGTAGATGCGGACGGGCTGGATGCAGCTGATCTCCAGGGTCCAGAAGCCGCAGAAGCCGATGTCGCCGAAACCCGCGGTGACGTGGACGAAGAGGCCCAGGCGCCCCACGCTGCTGCGGCCCTCCAGCATGGGCACCATGCCGTGGGTCTCGGTGTACTCCAGGGTGCGCCCCAGGTACAGCGTTCCGGGCTTCAGCAGCAGGCCCTCGGGGGGGATCTTCAGGAACTCGATGCCGTTGGGTTTGGCCATGTCGAGCTCATGCTCGGTGTAGACGGCCAGGTCGTCGCCCAGGCGCAGGTTGTAGCTGTTCGGGTTCAGCTGGTCGTCGCGCCAGGGGTCGATGCGGAGGCGGCCCTGGTCCCGGGCCTCGAGGATCTGCTTGCCGGTGAGGATCATCCGCTCTCCAGACGAAGGGGGCCCGCGGCGGCGGGCGCCGGCGTCAGATCACCCCGGCGTCAGCGGTCGACCTTGATGACGAGGGACTTGGAGATGATGTCCTGCAGGCTCTTGCGCTCGGCGCCCAGGATCATGAGGTAGGGCAGGCCCAGCAGCACGCCGTTGACCAGGTGGCCGACCATGCGGAGGATGGCCCCGGTCACATCGATGCGGCCGACGGGGTTGTCCTCGGGCACCACCCGCAGCTTCATCATCTTCTTGCCCGGGCTGGCCCCGAACTTGATCCAGCAGTAGGGGAGGAAGAACCACGCGTATCCAATGACCGCGACGAGGTGCAGGAGGCCGATCAGCGCCGACACCAGGCAGGCGCCGGCACCGAGAATGGCGCTCAGGACCATCTGCAGCACGAAGATGAGCACCCAGAGGACCACCAGGGGCGCGATGTCGATGAGGTAGGCCAGCAGGCGCGACCCGAAGTCCCCGCGCTCGCCCGTGGGCATCGCGTCATCGGGCACGGGAGGCAGGTACGGCTGGAGGAAGCCGGGCAGGGGCGAGGGGCCGGTGGCGGGTGCGGGCCTGGGCGCCGGGGGCGGCGCCACCGGCGGGATCGGGGGAACGACCTTGACCGGGACGGGCCCGGTGGAGGGCTGGGCCTCTCCGGCGGGGGGCTTCCCGGTGTGGATGGCGGCCAGCTCGTCGGCAGACATGCGAACGGTGCCGAGGGGGGGCTGGGGAGCCTCCTCGCGGCTCACCGCCACGGTGGCCCCGACTTCGGAGAGGGGATCCTGGAAGGTGAGCTGGATCTGGCCCAGGGTGATGCGGTCGCCGTTCCGCAGCGGGGAGGACTGCACCCGGTTGCCGTTCACGAGCACGCCATTGCTGCTCTGGAGGTCCTGGATCTCATAGCCCCCGCCCACCTTGCGCAGCACGCAGTGATGGCGGCTGATGCTGGGATCCGGGAGGCGCAGGGTGTTGTCCAGCTCGCGCCCCATGTGGACTTCGTTATCCACGATCTCGAACTCGCGGACTCCCGCGCTTTCGTGCACCAGCAGCTTGGCCATGGAAACCCTCAAGAATGGTGGGATGGCCGGAAGTGTAGCGCATCATTGGCAGGCCGGGGGATAGAACGGCCATCTCGGTTCTTTCTTGACGGCATGCCGCAGACCCGCCAATCTTCCCGGAAGATCGCGAAGGTGAAGGCATGGTGCTGTTCAATGCGGCCACGAAAGAGTTGACGGCCAAGATCGTCTACTACGGCCCGGGCCTTTGCGGGAAGACGACCAATCTCCAGCATGTCTACGACACCCTGCCCGGCGAGGGGCGGGGCAAGATGCTGTCCCTGGCGACCCAGACGGACCGCACCCTCTTCTTCGACTTCCTGCCCATCGACCTGGGCACCATCCGGGGCATGAAGACCCGGGTGCAGCTCTACACCGTGCCCGGCCAGGTGTTCTACGACGCCACCCGCAAGCTGGTGCTCCGCGGCGCCGACGCGGTGGTGTTCGTGGCGGATTCCCAGGCGCCGGCCCTGGAGAGCAACAAGGAGAGCTTCCAGAACCTCATCGCCAACCTGAAAGAGCAGGGCACGGACCTGTCGAAGATCCCCCACGTGATCCAGTGGAACAAGCGGGACACGCCGAACGCCCTGCCCGTGGGCACCCTGGACAAGGAGATCAATATCTTCCATGTCCCCACCTTCGAGGCCTGCGCCATGCGGGGCGAGGGCGTGAAGGAGACGCTCACCGGCGTGGCCCGGCTGGTGCTGAAGAGCCTCGCCGAGAAATACGGCGGGGGCGTGGTCGAGGAACCGCAGACCATTCTGACCGGAGGGGAACCACCGCCCCCCCCACCGCCTCCCCCCGCCATGGTGGAATCCACCAAGCCCCTGGAGGTCGAAGAGCTGTCCGCCGGCGAGCTGTTGGAGGAGATCGACGAGTTCCCTGTCGACTCGGCCTTCCCTCCGACCAATGCCTTCCCGCCGGCCCACATGCCCCACCGCAGCGTGGTCGAAGTGCCCATCGTGCTGGATCGCAGCCTCTTCAGCGGCGAGGGCCCCGTCGAGATCAAGCTGAAGCTGTATATTAAATAGGCTGTCAGCTCTCAGCTATCAGTCGGGCGCCGATGGCGCCCGCTGCTTTGTCTGACAGCTGATGGCTGACAGCTGATAGCCCGGAGCCTCCCCATGTCCCGCCAGGTCGTCACCCGCTTCGCCCCGTCCCCCACCGGCATGCTCCACATCGGCGGGGTGCGCACGGCCCTGTTCTGCTGGCTCTTCGCGCGCAAGCACGGGGGGCGCTTCATCCTGCGCATCGAGGACACGGACCTCTCCCGCAGCACCGACGACAACATCCGCATCATCGAAGAGGGCATGGCCTGGTGCGGGCTGGACTGGGACGAGGGCCCGGTCGTGGGTGATCCCAGCCAGTGGAAGGGTCCCCATGGCCCCTACCGCCAGATGCAGCGCATGGACCTCTACCGGGCCAAGATCCAGGAGCTGCTGGACAAGGGCCTGGCCTACCGCTGCCGCTGCTCGAGGGAAACGCTGGATGAGCGGCGCAAGGCGGTGGAGGCCGCCGGCAAGGTCTTCCAGTACAACCGCGGCCTGGACGCCGGAAAGGGCTGCGCGGCCGCGGACCACGACGCCAGCCAGCCCGCCGCCATCCGCTTCCGCATGCCCGTGGACGGCGACATCGTGGTGCCGGACCTCATCAAGGGCGACACCCGGTTCCCGGCGGATAGCCTCGATGACTGGATCATCGCCCGCACCGGGGAGGGCCCCGGCGAGATCGGCGTACCCACCTACAACTTCTGCGTGGTGGTGGACGACACCCACATGGAGGTCACCCACGTCATCCGCGGCGACGACCACCTGAACAACACGCCCAAGCAGATTCCGCTCTTCGCCGCCTTCGGCTACGACCTGCCCGCCTTCGCGCACGTGCCCATGATCCTGGGCGCGGACGGGGCCAAGCTCAGCAAGCGCCACGGCGCCACCAGCATCACCGAGTACCAGGCCATGGGCCTGCTGCCCTCCGCCGTGCGGCTGGCCCTGGCCCGGCTCTCCTGGACCCCCAAGATCGACGGGAAGGCCGTGGAGACCGCCGAGGAGGAGCTGCTCACGGACGAGCAGATGATCCAGCTCTTCGACCTGGCGGACTGCCAGAAGAGCGCCGCCCGCTTCGACCTGGACAAGCTGCAGTGGCTGAACCAGAAGCTGATTCAGCGCGCTTCGTGGGAGGACCTGGAGCCACATCTCAGGCCCTTCGTGCCTGAGATGTGGGATGAGAAGCCTGCGGCCTGGAGAGCGCAGGCCATCCAGTGCACGCAAAAGGGCAAGTCGCTCACGGACATGGCCGAGGCCCTGCGCTTCGCCTTCGAGCGGCCTGCCGGCTTCGACGAGAAGGCCGTGGAGAAGTTCATGACCGCGGCGGTCAAGCCCGCCCTGCGGGACGTGGCCGGGCTCACCGACTACAGCCACGAGGGCCTGGAGGCCGGCTTCAACGCCATCCTCGAGCGGCACGGCCTCAAGACCAAGGACCTGGCCCAGGCCCTCCGCGTGGCGATCTGCGGCAAGCCCGTCAGCCCCGGCATCTTCGACACCCTCATGCTCGTGGGTCCCGGGGAAGTCGCCGAGCGGCTGGAGCGCTGGCTCTGATGGACCTCCAGGAGTTCACCCACATCACCCTGGCCGTGCTGGAGGACCAGGGTGCCGCGGCCTATGCCCCCACCATCATCGCCGGAGAGACCGTGCAGGTGATCCAGGGCATCCCCGAGGGCATGGACCATCGGGAGGCCCTCCAGGAGACGGCGCTCCGCCTGGGCCTCGAACAGGCCGAGTTCTACTTCGGCGTGCGCTCGGGCCCCGGTGAGATCACGACCGGCTTCCACACCCCCGCCTGCACCCGCTTCCAGCGCATCTCCGAGATGCGCCAGGGCTTCGTGGTTTCCGACCTGGAGGACTGCCCCTGGTGGACCCTGGGCCAGGGGCGGGACCAGTAGCGGTTTTCTCCCGCCGGGGGTCTGGTGCGGCTATGCTGGTCCGCATGATCCTCATTCCGGTCGTCCACCCGCGCCCTAGCACTTTGAGTGCGGGGGGGAGTCGCACGACGAGCTGACCTGGATCCAGGTCGTGCCATCCACCCCCGCTCTCACCGGCGGGGGTTTTTCGTTCCAGGGAGTCCCCATGAGCCGCCATCCCCAGCTCGCCATCCTCGGCTTCGGCACCATGGGCCAGGCCATCAGCGCCGGTCTGGTGGAGGCCTCGGGCTATCCCGCCGATCGCATCCACGCGGCCACGCGCCATCCGGTCGCCGCACACGCCCGGGCCGAAGCCCTGGGCATCGCGCTGTCGGACGATACCAACGCCGCGGTGCGGCGCGCGGAGGTGGTGCTGCTCTGCGTGAAGCCCAAGGAACTGAAGGGCCTGCTGGCGGGCCTGGCCGCTTCGGGGGCGCTGGAGCACCGGCCCCTGGTGGTCTCCATCGCCGCGGGAACCACCCTGGACTTCCTGGCGGCCCACACGCCGGAGGGCACGCCCCTGGTGCGGGCCATGCCCAACACCCCCTGCTCCATCCGCCGGGGCATGACGGTGCTGGCGGCGGGGCAGGGGGTCACCCAGGCCCAGCTGGGCCAGGCCCGGACGCTCTTCGAGCCCCTGGGCCGGGTCATGGACCTGGACGAGCGGCACATGGACGCGGTCACGGGCCTCAGCGCCAGCGGCCCGGCCTTCATGTTCGTGATCCTCGAGGCCCTGGCCGAAGGCGGCGTCCAGTGCGGACTGCCCCGGGCCGTGGCCGTGGAGCTGGCGGCCCAGATGACCCTGGGAGCCGCGTCCATGGTGCTGGAGACCGGCCGCCACCCCGCCGCCCTCAAGGACGATGTCACCACCCCCGCCGGCTGCACCATCGCCGGCCTCCTGGCCCTGGAGGACGGCCGCATCCGCTCCGTCGTCGCCCGCGGCATCGAGCGGGCCACCCAGGTGGCTGCGGGACTGGGATGACCATTACCGGGGAGGGCCGGCCAGCGGGTATCTTTGAGGTTTGCATCCTGTGAGCCCCGATGTCCGCTGACCTGCCGACCCCCGAACCCAAGAGCCTCCACTTCATCGAGGAGATCGTGGAGGCGGACCGCGCCTCGGGGAAGCATGGGGGGCGGGTGCTCACGCGGTTCCCGCCGGAGCCCAACGGCTACCTGCACATCGGGCACGCCAAGAGCATCTGCCTGAACTTCGGCCTGGCCAAGGCCTATGGCGGCGCCACGAACCTGCGCTTCGACGACACCAATCCCGTCAAAGAGGATGTCGAATACGTGGACTCCATCCGCGAGGACGTCCAGTGGCTGGGCTTCCAGTGGAAGGGCGAGCACTACGCCTCGGACTACTTCCCCTTCCTCTACGACTACGCCGAATACCTGATCCAGCAGGGCAGGGCCTACGTCTGCGACCTCGCCGAGGCGGAGATCCGGGAGTACCGCGGCAACTTCCACACCCCGGGGCGGCCCAGTCCGTACCGCGACCGCAGCCCCGAGGAGAACCTGGACCTCTTCCGGCGCATGAAGGCCGGGGAGTTCCCGGACGGCTCGAAGGTGCTGCGCGCCAGGATCGACATGGCGAGCGGCAACATGAACCTGCGGGACCCGCTCATGTACCGCATCCGCCGGGCCCACCACCACCGCACGGGCGATGACTGGTGCATCTACCCCATGTACGACTACGCCCACGGCGTGTCCGACGCCATTGAGACCATCACGCACTCCATCTGCACCCTGGAGTTCGAGGACCACCGGCCCCTCTACGAGTGGTTCCTGGAGCAGGATGTCGAGGGAAAGTTCTTCCAGCGCCCCCTGCCGCGCCAGATCGAGTTCGCCCGGCTCAACCTGACCTACACCGTGATGAGCAAGCGCCGCCTGCTCCAGCTGGTGCAGGATGGGGTGGTCCGCGGCTGGGACGATCCCCGCATGCCCACCATCTGCGGCCTGCGCCGCCGGGGCTACACGCCCGAGGCCGTGCGGGCCTTCGCCGAGCGGGTGGGCGTGGCCAAGCGCGACATGGTGGCCGACGTGGGCCTGCTGGAGTTCTGCATCCGCGAGGACCTGGAGAAGCGGGCCCCCCGCCGCATGGCGGTGCTGCGCCCCCTCAAGGTGGTCATCACCAACATGACGGAGGCCGAGGCCTTCGAGGTGGAGGTGGCGAACCACCCTGACGATCCGGCCATGGGCACCCGCAAGCTGCCCTTCACCCGGGAGCTCTTCATCGACCAGGATGACTTCCGCGAGGAGGCCCCCAAGAAGTGGTTCCGCCTGGCCCCCGGCGCCGAGGTCCGCCTGAGGGGGGCCTGCCTGGTCACCTGCAAGGAGGTGGTCAAGGATGCCGCCGGGGCCGTGGTGGAGCTCCGCTGCGAGTGGGATCCCGCCAGCAAGGGCGGCAACGCGCCCGACGGCCGCAAGGTGAAGGGCACCCTCCACTGGGTGAGCGCCGCCCATGCCGTGAAGGCCGAGGTGCGGCTCTACGAGGCCCTCTTCACCCAGGAGGATCCCATGGACGTGGCCGAAGGCCAGGACTGGAAGACCCTCCTCAACCCCAGCAGCCTCGAGGTCCTGGCCGAAGCGCGCCTGGAACCCGGCCTGACGGAGGCCCGCCCCGGCGAGCGCTTCCAGTTCGAGCGGACCGGCTACTTCGCGGTCGATGCGGACAGCCAGCCGGGCAGGCCCGTGTTCAACCGGACCGTGGGGCTGAAGGATAGTTGGTCCAAAATCGAGGCCAAGGGATAAGCTGAATCGCAGGCTGCGCCCACGATTCAGCTGGAGCGCGGCTATGCCGCGCAAGATGCCTTGGCTTTTTAAAGGAGGCCAAAGCGCCAGCTTTGGCCCTCGGGTGTGACCCAGGTCGCATCGCCGCCCCCGGGGTTCTTTCCCTCCATGTCGGGAACGCCGCGGCTCTGATAGGCTCGATGGGTTGGGCCTCCCCGCGGGTGGCCCTGCCGGGAAGCCGCCCATGGACAAGCTCGCAAGCCTGCTGCACACCTCGCCTGCCACCGCTTGGATGGTGGCGAAACTCGTCATCGTCTTCGCCGGGGTCTTCTCGCTGGCGGCCCTCTGGACCTGGGTGGAGCGCCGGGGTTCGGCCATGATCCAGGACCGCATCGGCCCCAACCGCGCGGCCCTCTTCGGCAAGATCAAGATCCTCGGGCTCGTCCAGCCGCTGGCGGACGGCATCAAGTTCTTCTTCAAGGAGGACCTGGTCCCGCACGATGCCAACAAGGCGCTCTTCTGGCTGGCGCCCTTCCTGGCCCTCGTGCCGGCCCTCATGGGCTTCGCCGTGATCCCCTTCGGCCGCAGCTTCACGAGCGGCGGCCAGGAGTACCACCTGGCGCTGCTGGATCCCGGCAACGGCATGGGGCTGCTCTATCCCCTGGCCATCGGCGGCATGGCGGTCTACGGCGTGCTGGTGGCGGCCTGGTCCAGCAACAACAAGTGGTCGATCCTCGGCGGCATGCGGGCCTCGGCGGCCATGGTGAGCTACGAGATCGGCATGAGCCTGGCCGTGGTCACGATCTTCATGACCACCGGCGGCTACGATCCCTCGGAGGTCATCAGCGCCCAGGGCCACCTTCCCTGGGCCTGGAACATCGTCCGCCAGCCCCTCGGGTTCATCGTGTTCTTCACCTGCATGTTCGCCGAGACGAACCGCCTGCCCTTCGACTTCGCCGAAGGCGAGAGCGAGATCGTGGCCGGCTTCAACACCGAATACGGCAGCATGAAGTTCAGCCTCCTGGCCCTGTCCGAGTACTGCCACCTGATGACCGCCTCGGCCCTCATGGCCACCCTCTACTTCGGGGGCTGGCAGGTGCCCTTCGTGAAGGACCCCTCGGTCATGCTCTCGGTGCTGAGCTTCCTGGTGAAGATGCTGTTCTTCGCCTGGGTCTTCGTCTGGATCCGCTGGACCCTGCCGCGGTTCCGCTATGACCAGCTCATGCGGCTCGGATGGAAGGCGATGCTGCCCATGTCCATGGTCAACCTGATCTTCCACGCCTGGCGCATGAGCCAGGGTCACTGAGGAGTAAGGCGATGGGTGTCGTCGTCAAGAAGGTCGAGCTGAGCTGGCTGGACCGCACCTATGTCTGGCCGGTGATGAAGGGCATGGGAATCACGTTCCAGCACTTCCTCAAGCAGCTCTTCACGCCCACCGCGAAGCGCTTCACGATCCAGTACCCGGACATGAAGAAGGAAATGCCCGAGGGCTACCGCGGCCTCCACGAGCTGAAGCGGTTCGAGGATGGCGCCATCAAGTGCGTGGCCTGCTTCATGTGCCAGGAGGCCTGCCCGGCCCGCTGCATCAGCATCGAGGCGGAGGAGTTCAGCGACCTGAACATCACCCAGGGCTTCGAAGAGAAGCGGCCGGCCAAGTTCAGCATCGACATGCTGCGCTGCATCTACTGCGGCATGTGCGAGGAGGCCTGCCCCAAGGACGCCATCTGGCTCCGCAAGGACTACGAAGTGGCCGCCTACGACCGGCTGTCCATGCAGTTCGGCAAGTGGGACCTGATGAACACCTACTCCGAGCCGGACGGCAAGGAGCGCATCTCCGAGGATCCCACCCCGTCCGTGCCGCGCCGCACGATCGCGTTGTAAGGGAGCGGCCATGTTCATCACCTTTGCCCTCATCACCCTCCTGGGCGCCCTGGGGATGCTGCTGCAGAAGAACGTCGTCGTGGCGGGCCTCTGCATGGTGGCCGCCTTCTTCGGCGTGGCGGGCCTCTTCGTGCTGCTGGCCAATCCGGTGGCCGCGGCCCTCCAGATCATCGTCTACACCGGCGCGATCATGGTGCTGGTGCTCTTCGTGATCATGATGCTGAACAGCCACCAGGAGGAGGAGGCCCAGGCCTCCCGTCCCGTCCAGCGCTGGGTGTCCCTGGCCCTGCTCGCGGCCCTGGGCTTCGGCGCCGTCAAGCTGGTGCTGGGTTCCGGCGGCCTGAAGGCCCTGGCGGTGAAGGGGGCCGAGATGCCCCAGGCCATGACGCTGCAGAAGGTGGGCACCACCCTCTTCGCCGATCACCTGCTGGGCTTCGAGGTGGCGGGTCTGGTGCTGCTGGCCGCCATGATCGGCGCTGTGGCGCTGACGAAGCGGAACCTGTGAGGAGCCAGAGATGACCGGCATGGATGCGATCCTCCACGGCGGCCTCCAGGGATACCTGGTGGTGGCCCTCCTGCTCTTCTTCCTGGGGTTGGCGACGGTGCTGCTGCGCCGCACCCTCCTGCTGCAGTTCATGGGCGTAGAGCTGATGCTCAACGCCGCCAACGTGGCCCTGCTGGCCTTCGCCCGCTTCCGCGGCGGCGACGCCCAGGCCATGGTGTTCTACCTCTTCATCATCGCCGTGGCCGCCTGTGAGGCGGCCATCGGCCTGGCGCTGGTCATCGGCCTCTACCGTCACCGGGACACCACCGACTCGGACCGGGCCGCCAGCCTGAAGCAGTGAGGATGCGATGAACAAGTACTACTGGCTCATTCCGATCCTCCCCCTGCTGGGCGCGGCCTTCAACGGCCTGCTGGGCAAGCGCGCAGGCAAGAGCGTCGTCACGGTTGCGGGCCTGGGCGTGGTCCTCGGCTCCCTGCTGCTGGCCACCTCGGCTTTCTTCGCCATGAAGGCCCTGCCGGATCACCGGCTGGTGCTGAACTACGGCGAATGGATGGTGACCGGCTCCATGTCGGTCCCCTTCGGCCTGGTGATCGATCCCCTCAGCGGCACCATGATGCTGGTCGTCACGGGCGTCGGCTTCCTCATCCACCTCTACTCCGTGGGCTACATGCACGCGGAGGAGGGCTACGCCCGCTTCTTCAGCTACCTGAACCTCTTCGTGTTCTTCATGCTGACCCTGGTCCTGGGCTCGAGCCTGCCCCTGATGTTCGTGGGCTGGGAGGGCGTGGGGCTCTGCTCGTACCTGCTCATCGGCTACTACTTCGAGACGGACTTCGCCCCCCAGGCGGGCCTCAAGGCCTTCCTCTTCAACCGCGTGGGCGATCTGGGCGTGTCCATCGGCATGCTGGTCCTCTTCGCCGCCTTCGGCACACTCACCATCTCCGACATCCTCACCCAGGCGGGCCACCTGGCCCCCGAGGCGAGCTTCGGCATCCTCACCTTCGCCACGCTGATGCTCTTCGTGGGCGCCACGGGCAAGAGCGCCCAGCTGCCCCTCTACCTCTGGCTGCCGGACGCCATGGCGGGCCCGACCCCCGTCAGCGCCCTCATCCACGCGGCCACCATGGTGACCAGCGGCATCTACATGATCTGCCGCCTGGCCCCGGTCTACACCCTGACGCCCACCACCATGACCGTGGTGGCCTGGGTGGGCGCGGCCACGGCCCTGTTCGCCGCCAGCATCGGCCTCTTCCAGCGGGACATCAAGAAGGTGCTGGCCTACTCCACCGTCTCCCAGCTGGGCTACATGTTCCTGGGCCTCGGCGCGGCGGGCTTCGCGGCGGGCTTCTTCCACGTCTTCACCCACGCCTGGTTCAAGGCCCTCCTCTTCCTCGGCGCCGGCAGCGCGATCCACGCCATGCACCACGAGCAGGACCTCTTCAAGATGGGCGGCCTGAAGAACAAGACGAGGATCACCTTCCTCACCATGGTGGCCGGCACCGTGGCGATCATGGGCTTCCCCGGCACTTCGGGTTTCTTCAGCAAGGACGAGATCCTCTACCTGGCCTACCTGAAGTCCCCGGCGCTATGGGCGGTCGGTGTCGTCGCCGCCTGCTGCACGAGCTTCTACATGTGGCGCCTCATGGCCCTGGCCTTCTGGGGCGAGCCCCGCGACAAGCACGCCTACGACCACGCCCACGAGAGTCCGCTGTCCATGACGGTGCCGCTCATGGTGCTGGCGGTGGGCTCGCTGCTCTGGGGCTTCTGGGGCGTGCCCGAGGCCTTCGGTGGCCACTTCAGCATCGGCGAGTGGCTGAAGCCGGCCCTGACCTACGGGCAGACCCACGCCGCCCACGGCCACCACGAGGGCCCGGCGGTCCTGCTGGCGGTCATCTCCACGACCCTGGGCCTGGTCTTCGGCTTCCTGGGGTGGTCCAAGTACAAGGACGGTCCGGCCTGGGAGCTGGCCTTCGCGCAGAAGTTCCCCACGGTCCACCGGGTGCTGCTGAACAAGTACTACGTGGATGAGGGCGTGGAGCTCTATCTGCTCCGGCCCATCCGCTGGTTCGGCAACGTGCTGTGGAAGCTCTTCGACGTCATCCTCATCGATGGCGTGGGCGTGAACCTGCCCGGCGCGCTGGCCCGGGTCTTCGGGGACTTCACCGCCCTCTTCCAGACCGGCCGGGTGCGCAACTACGCGCTCAGCATGGCGCTGGGGGCCGCGATCCTCCTCTATGTCTTCCTGAAGTAGGTGGGGCGATGACCTGGCTGAACCTCCATCCCCTCACCTTCCTGGTCTTCGCGCCGACCCTGCTGGGCTTTGTGCTGATGGCCCTGCCGCACAAGTTCGGCAAGCTGGCGCGGCTGCTGGGCTTCCTGGGCGCCCTGGGCATCTTCATCCTGAGCCTCGCCTGGCTGCTGGGGCACACCCCGGCCGCGGGCGGCACGGTCATGGCGGAGCGCGCCCCCTGGTTCACCCTGGTGGGCCTGCCCGTGGATTACGCCCTGGCGGTGGATGGCCTGAACCTCTGGCTGGTGCTCCTCACCACGTTCCTGGTGCCCCTCACCATGCTGGGCACCTGGAACAGCCTCAAGGACCGCATCGGCACCTTCGCGGCCCTGTTCCTCCTGCTCGAAACCGGCATGCTGGGCGCCCTGGTGGCCCAGGACCTGTTCGTGTTCTACCTGTTCTGGGAGGCCATGCTGGTCCCGATGTACTTCATGATCGGGGTCTGGGGCGGCGACGAGCGCCGCTACGCGGCCAACAAGTTCTTCCTCTACACCCTGAGCGGGTCGCTGCTCTGGCTGGTGGCGCTGCTCTACCTGGCCAACAAGGCCGGCGGGTTCAACCCGGCGCTGATGGCCCAGGCCGCCTCGGCGCTGCCCTTCGGCGTCCAGGGCTGGCTGTTCATCGCCTTCGCCGTGGCCTTCGCCATCAAGGTGCCGCTGTTCCCCCTGCACACCTGGCTGCCGGACGCCCACGTGCAGGCGCCCACGGCGGGCTCGGTGATCCTCGCCGGCGTGCTGCTGAAGCTGGGCGGATACGGCTTCATCCGCTTCGCCATCCCCATGTTCCCCCAGGCGGCGATGCACTACGCCAAGCCCATCGCCCTGCTGAGCGTCATCGCCATCGTCTACGGGGCCCTGGTGGCCATGGTCCAGCGCGACATCAAGAAGCTGGTGGCCTACTCCTCCGTGAGCCACATGGGCTTCGTGATGCTGGGCCTCGCCTCCATGACCGTCATCGGCACCCAGGGCGCCATGCTGCAGATGCTCAACCACGGCATCAGCACCGGCGCGCTCTTCCTCCTGGTGGGCATGCTCTACGACCGGGCCCACACGCGCATGATCGCCGACTTCGGCGGCGTGGCCGTGAAGATGCCCATCTTCACCACCTTCTTCCTGATCGTGACCCTCAGCTCCATCGGTCTGCCCCTCACCAACGGGTTCGTGGGCGAGTTCTGGATCCTCAACGGCACCTTCCTCTCCGGCTTCGGCTGGGGCCGCCTCTATGCCTGCCTGGCCACCTCCGGCGTGCTGCTGGGCGCGGTCTACATGCTCTGGATGTTCATGCGGGTCTTCTGGGGCCCCGAGAACAAGGACGAGGACAGCGGCACCCACCACCTGCACAGTGACCTGAACGCCCGGGAGATCGCGGTGATGCTGCCCCTGGTCGTGCTCATCGTCTGGATGGGCGTCCACCCGAAGACCTTCGTGGCCGCCAGCGAGACCCCCGTGGCCGCGCTCCTCCAGGAGATCAAGGCCCCGGCGCCGAGGACCTTCGTCCTGGCCCCGGCGGTCCATGCGGCCCCCGCGGCCCCCGCCGAATCCGGAGCGCATCTTCCCGAAGCTCCTGCCGCGCACGAGGTGCACTGATGAGCCTCACCCCCAGCCAGTGGGCGGCCCTGCTGCCGCTGCTCCTCCCGGCCTTCGGGGCCTGCCTGGTCGTCCTGATGTCCCTCGACAAGGACCAGGCCACCGCCAAGTGGATCCGCGGCGCCATGTACGGCACGGCCCTCCTGGCCGTGGCCGGCAGCTTCTGGTACCTGACGGAGCTGTGGAAGACCGGCGCCCAGCCCAGCTTCTTCCAGCTGCACATGGACCGCCTGGCCCAGTTCACGGGCATCTTCGTGGTCGTGGCCGCGGCCCTGACCATCCTCCAGAGCTGGGACCACTTCCACCAGGAGGGCTGGGTGAAGGGCGAGACGCTCTCCCTGCTCCTCTTCTCGGTGGTGGGCATGATGCTCTTCGCCTCGACCACCCACTTCGTGGCGCTCTTCCTGGGGCTGGAGCTGTTCAGCATCCCCCTCTACGCCCTGGTGGGCACCGTGCGGGCGCGGTCCGAGAGCGCCGAAGGCGGCATGAAGTACTTCCTCACCGGCGCCGTGGCCTCCAGCTGCTTCCTCATGGGTGGCGTGCTGATCTACGGCATGAGCGGGACCTTCGACCTGGCCGCCGCCGCCACCGCCCTCAAGGCCCAGGGCCTCGCCCTGGATCCCGTGGTGCTGGTGGGCGCCGCCCTGATGCTGCTGGGCTTCCTCTTCAAGGTCTCCGCCGTGCCCTTCCACCAGTGGACGCCGGATGCCTACGAGGCGTCGCCCCACCCCATCGCCGGCTTCATGTCCGTGGCCACCAAGGGCGTGGCCTTCATCGCCCTGCTGCGCGTGTTCCCCGGCAGCTTCGCCCCCCTGGGCGCCGTGGGCGCGAAGATGCAGGCGGTGGTGGCCGTGCTGGCCGTCGCCACGCTGGTCCTCGGCAACCTCACGGCCCTGGTCCAGTCCAACGTGAAGCGCATGCTGGCCTACTCCAGCATCAGCCACGCGGGCTACCTCCTGCTGGGCTTCGTGGCCGGCACGCCGGCCGCCTACACGGGCGTGCTGTTCTACCTGGTCATCTACCTGGCCATGAACATGGGCGCCTTCGGCCTGCTGACGGCCTTCGGGCTGGTGGGCGAGCATACGACTTTCGAGGACCTGCGGGGCCTGGGCTGGAAGCGCCCGGCCATGGGCTTCGCCGCCGCCGTCTTCATGCTGAGCCTGGCGGGCATTCCGCCCCTGGGTGGCTTCTACGGCAAGTACATGATCTTCCGCGAGCTGGTGGGCACGGGCCATGTGGGCCTGGCCATCCTGGGCGTGCTGGCGAGCCTGGTGTCCGCCTACTACTACCTGCGCCTCCTGGTGGCCCTCTTCCTCCAGGCTCCCAGCGCCGAGGCCGAGCGCCTGGCCTCGGACCGCCCGGCGGTGCATGCCCCCCTGGCGGGCGCGGCCGTGCTGGTCTGCGCCGTCATCGTGCTGGCCGGCGGCTTCCTCCAGTACGCCCTGTCGGATGGGTTCGCGAAGCGGGCCATCCTGGAGGGCCTGGGCCTGATTCGCTAGCTCCGGTTTTTCCGCCTCAACCGGGAACCTTGTATGCTGGTCCATACATCGTTATGCGAAGGTACCAGGCCGGGCCCTGCCCGGCCCCTTTGAGAAGCGGAGCGCGGCGTCATGAAGCGGAACACCTGGATCGGCCTTGGCATCGGCGTCGCGGTGGTGGCGGGCGGAACCGCCTACTTCCTCACGAGACCCAAGGACGAGGTGAAGTGGCGCCAGGCCAAGCTGGACAAGGGCAACATCACCCAGCGCATCAACGCCACGGGCTCGGTGAGCCCGGTGGTGCAGGTGGCCGTGGGCACCCAGGTGTCGGGCGTGATCTCGGCCCTCTATGTGGACTACAACAGCATCGTGAAGAAGGGGCAGCTCATCGCCCAGATCGACCCCACGTTGTCTGACACCCAGCTCCAGGATGCCCAGGCGAGCCTCCTCCGGGCCCAGGCCGCCTATGATTTCGCCAAGGCCGACTACGAGCGCAGCAAACGACTGGCGGAAGACAAGCTCCTGGCCGCCCAGGATCTCGACACCAAGGAGACGGCCCTCAAGAACGCCAAGGGCAACCTGGAGTCCGCCCGGGCCACCCTGAACCGGGCCAGGGCGAACCGGGGCTATTGCGACATCACGGCCCCGGTGGACGGCGTGGTGATCTCCCGGCTGGCGGACGTGGGGCAGACCGTGGCGGCCAGCTTCAGCACGCCCAACCTGTTCCAGATCGCCCAGGACCTGTCCAAGATGAAGGTCCAGGTCTCCATCGGCGAGTCGGACATCGATGAGGTCCAGGTGGGCCAGCGCGCCCTCTTCACTGTGGACAGCCTGCCGGACAAGCAGTTCGCCGCCACCGTGAGCCTGGTCCGCCAGGAGCCGATCACGACGCAGAATGTCGTGAACTACGTGGTGGAGATGATCGTGCCCAATGAGCCCCTGGCCGGCCCTGACGCGGGCGGCCAGGCCCCGGCCTCGCCGCAGGCGGCCCGGGCCGCCGGGGCCGGCGCGGGACGCGAGGCCGCGCCGGATCCCGAGAAGGCCTGGGAGCGCCTGAAGGACCGCATGGAGGCCCAGGGTGTGACCAAGGAACAGTTCCTGAAGCGGTTCAAGGAGCGCCTGGCCAGCCAGCCCCAGGCGCTTCCCGGCCGGTCGCGGAGCGCGGCTCCGGTCCAGGCCCCCAGCGGCGACCCGAAGCTGCTGGCCCGGATCCCCGGCGGCGCCAGCCTGCTCGGGGGCCCCAAGTTCACGGGAAGCCTGGCCCTGCGGTCCGGCATGACCGCCAACGTCACCATCATCACCAACCAGCGCAAGGACGTGCTCCGCGTGCCCAATTCGGCCCTGCGCTTCAATCCCGCCGCCTTCATCAAGGAGGAGAAGAAGGCGGACGGCCCCCGTCTCGGTCAGCCCATGACCATGGGGGGCGGCCCGCGGCCGGGAGCCCAGAGCGGCACCGGCAGCAAGGGCGGAACGGTGGCCCGGCGGGAGGACCGCATCTGGGTGCTGGAGAACGGGAAGCCCAAGGCCATCGTGGTGAAAGCCGGCATCACGGACGGACAGTTCACCGAGGTCACGGGCGAGGGGCTCCAGGAGGGCCTGCAGATCCTGACCGGCGTGGAGAACACCAAGCAGACCAACGGCGCGGCACCTCTGGGCGCGACCGGGGGACGGCGCTAGCCGGGGGGTCCATGCGATTCCTGGAATTCATCAAACTGGCCTTATTTGCCATCACCCGGAACAAGACGCGGGCCTTCCTCACCATGCTCGGCATCATCGTCGGCGTGGGCGCGGTCATCGCCATGATCGGCATCGGCGAGGGTTCCAAGCGCGCCTCCATCGCCCTCATCCAGAACATGGGCTCCAACATGCTGACCATCTTCCCGGGCAGCGGCGGCAACCGCTTCGGGCCTTCCGCCATGGGCAGCGCGGACATCCTGCTGGAAAGCGATCCGCCCCTGATCCAGCAGGAGCTGGCGCAGAGCAGCGTGGTGGCCGCCTCGGCCCAGGTCCAGACCACGCGGCCCATCATCTACCAGAACAGCAACTACGTGACGCAGGTCCAGGGCACCGGCCCCGAGTTCCTCCAGATCCGCGGCTGGGAGGTCGAGAACGGGCGCTTCTTCACCGACACCGAAATCCGCGGCATGGCCAAGGTCTGCGTCATCGGCCAGACCGTGAAGGACAACCTCTTCCCCAACGGCGAGGATCCCGTGGGCCAGACGGTGCGGGTGGGCGCGCTGCCCTTCCAGGTGGTGGGCGTCCTCGAGAAGAAGGGCGCCGGCATGTGGGGCGACCAGGACGATCTCATCGTGGCGCCCTACACCACGGTCATGCGCAAGATCATGGGCCGCGACAAGATCCAGCGCATCATGGTGAGCGCCCAGGAGGGCAAGGCCGAGCTGGCGGAGGCGGAGGTCACCGCGCTGCTGCGCCAGCGCATGAAGGTGGCGCCCAAGGACGACAACCCCTTCCAGATCCGCAAGCAGGACGACATCGTGCAGATGCAGACCCAGCAGGCGGGCATCCTCACAGCCTTGCTGGCCGTGGCCGCCAGCATCTCCCTGGTGGTGGGCGGCATCGGGATCTCCAACATCATGCTGGTGAGCGTCACCGAGCGCACCCGGGAGATCGGCATCCGCCGTGCCCTGGGGGCCACCCAGCACAGCATCCTCTGGCAGTTCCTCATCGAGGCGATCACGCTCTCCGTGTTCGGCGGCCTCATCGGCATCGGGTTCGCCTACTCCGCCGTGTTCATCCTCCAGAAGTTCCAGATTCCCGCCGTGACCGAATCCTGGGCCGTGGCCCTGGGCCTGGGCTTCTCCGGGCTGGTGGGCGTGGCGGCGGGCTTCCTGCCGGCCCTGAAGGCCGCCAGGCTGGATGTGATCGACGCCCTGCGATACGAGTGACCCACTGTGGATGAGGCGCCCATCCCGCACGACCCCTACGCGGCCCTGAGGGACGGGAACTACCGCTGGTTCATCGCGACCATGGGCCTTGTCACCCTGGGCCTCCAGATGCAGGGCGTGGTGGTGGGCTGGCAGGTCTACGACCGCACCGGCGATCCCCTGGCCCTGGGCCTGGTGGGCCTGTCCGAGGCGCTGCCCTTTCTGGCCCTGGCCCTGTTCGGCGGCCACGCGGCGGACCGGGTGAACCGGCTGCGTCTCTGCATGGCCGCCACCCTGGGCCTCGCCTTCTGTTCGGGGCTGCTGTGGGCCTTCAGCTGGCGGTTCTCCTCCGGCCCCCTGGCCCGGGCCGTCTGGCCCATCTACGCCGTCATCTTCCTCACGGGCATCGTGCGGGCCTTCTACCGCCCGGCCAATGTGGCCCTGGGCACGGACCTGCTCCCGAAGCCGCTCTACGCGAACGGCTCCACCTGGCGCGTGTCGGTGTTCCATTCGGGCATGGTGCTGGGACCGGCGCTCGGGGGCCTCGTCTACGCCTGGCGTGGGCCGGTGTCGGCCCACTTCCTGGTGATGGCGCTCCTCGCCTGCGGGATGCTGGGCCTCTTCTTCATCCGCTACGCGCCCCGGCCCGCGGCGCCGCGCAGCGGCTCGATCCTGGAGAGCCTGGCCGAGGGCCTGCGGTTCGTGTTTTCGCAGCGGCTGCTGCTGGGAGCCATCAGCCTCGATCTGTTCGCGGTGCTCTTCGGCGGGGCCGTGGCCGTGCTGCCCGTGTTCGCCAAGGAGATCCTGAGGGTCGGCCCCCAGGGGCTCGGCGCCCTGCGGGCCGCCCCGGCCCTGGGTTCTGTGCTCATGGGGATCACCATGGCCCATCTGCCACCGCTGCGCCGGGCGGGACGCACGCTGCTGTTCTGCGTCGGTGCCTTCGGCGCCGCCATGATCGCCTTCGCCCTGAGCCGCAGCTTCCTCCTCAGCCTGCTGCTGCTGGCCGCCAGCGGCGCCGTGGACAACGTGAGCGTGGTCCTGCGGGCCACCCTGCTCCAGACCCTCACGCCCGAGCACATGCTGGGCCGCGTGTCCTCCGTGAACCAGGTGTTCATCGGCTCCAGCAACGAGATCGGCGCCTTCGAGAGCGGCCTGGCGGCGCGGCTCCTGGGCCTGGTGCCCTCCGTGGTCTTCGGTGGCTGCATGACCCTGCTGGTGGTGGCCACCACCGCCTGGAAGGTGCCCGGGCTCCGGAAGATGGACCGCATCCAGTAACCGAAAAAGGGCGGCCCGGAAGGCCGCCCCTGAGGACTGAGGACTGAGGCCTGCCTAAAGCACCGCCAGCGCGGCGTTGTAGTCGGGCTCCTGCGCGATCTCCGGCACCAGCTCGCTATGGACCACCTTGCCGGCTCCATCCACCACCACCACGGCGCGGGCCAGCAGGCCCTTCATGGGACCGTCCACCAGGGTCACTCCGTAGGCCTTGCCGAAGTCGGGGGTACGGAAGACCGAAGCGGGTACCACATTGTCCAGCCCCTCGGCGCCGCAGAAGCGCTTCTGGGCGAAGGGCAGGTCCGCGCTCACGCAGAGGATGGTCGTATTGGGCTTCTCGTTGGCGCGGGCGTTGAACTTGCGCACGCTGGCCGCACAGGTGGGCGTGTCCAGGCTGGGGAAGATGTTCAGCACCACCCGCTGGCCGGCGAGGTCCTTGGCGGAGACTTCGGAAAGATCCGTGCGCACCAGGGTGAAGGCCGGCGCGGCGGAACCCACCTTCGGCAAGTCGCCGGCGGTGTTGAGGGGATTGCCTTTGAGGGTGACCTTGGCCATGTCCGGCTCCTTGTAAGGAACCTTCAGAATACTCCCGACTTGTTACTTCGGCGGGAACTTGGCCAGGATGTCGCGGACGGCCCTGGGCACCACTTCGTCAGCGTCCTCGGGGTTGTTCAGGCCCGTGAGCGCGCCGGCGGCGGCGCCCTGCCAGATCATCTGGTTGGTCTTGAAGTCCACGATCTCGATGACGATGGTGCCTTCCTGGTAGCTGTGCACCTGGCTCATGCTGGTGCCGACACCTCCGTAGAAGGGCCGGTAGCCCCAACCCCAGCCCCAGCCCATATGCGTGGTGGTGCGGTACCTGCGCTCATGGACGACGGGATAGTAGGTCACGAGGAAGTCGGGGTCCGCCTTGGCCTCCATGACGAAGCCCTTGGCCTGCAGTTCCTTCTCGACGGCCGCGCGCACCCGCTTGTCCATGAGGTTCGTGGTGCCGCCGGTGCCCTTCTTGGAGGTGTAGTAGTCGAAGGTCTTGTAGCGGCTGAACTGGGCTGTCACGTCGTAGTCATAGTTCACGCTGTAGCCAGTACAGGCGATGAGGAGGAGGAGCGGGAGCAGGGCGGTGGGCAGGGCAAGGCGGCGCATGGAACCTCCGGTTCACCATTATGAGACGTCCGGAAAAGGCCGAGGTTGAGCCCTCGATCTGGTCTAGGGTGGTCTGGGGGGTGGGGGAATTTTCGGCTACCCCATGTAATGGTCTGTTCCGGGCTGTGAATTTCGTCGTTTTTCGACCTGGAATGACCGATCCTGATGGGGATGGTTCTCGATCCCACCCTCGATCCGGGCGCGTCCAGCCCCCTGTATCTGCAGCTGCAGCGGCGGCTGCGGGGACTCATCCAGGAAGGCGAGTGGCGGCCGGGCTCCCGGTTGCCGGCGGTGCCCGAACTGGCCCAGCGCTGGGGTGTCCACCGCCTGACTGTGCTGAAGGCTCTGGCGGGCCTGAAGCGGACGGGCTGGATCCAGACCGTGCAGGGCCGCGGCAGCTTCGTGGCGCCGCGCCTGCCGGAGGCCCCGGGGCTGCGGGCCAGCAGCGAGTTCCCCTTCGAGGGTTCACCCCTGCTGGTCCATGACGGCGAGCTGGGCTCCTGGCTGGGCGAAACCCTGGAGCGGGTCCAGGACCGCCACCTGGTGAGCTTCTCCGCGGGCTTCATCCCCTCCGACCTGCTGCCGGGCGAGCAGCTGCGGCGCATCACCACCCAGGTACTCAAGGAGCTGGGCTCCGAAGTCTGGGTCTACTCCGCCCCGGCGGGTCATCCGCCCTACCTGGAGGCGGTCAGCCGCTGGCTCGCCTCCGAAGGCGAACCCATCGACGAGGGCTGGGGCATCCGCTCCCTGCCCGGCGCCCAGTCGGGCTTGGCGCTGGCCCTGGAATCCTTCACGGTGCCCGGCGACCGGGTGCTGGTGGAAAGCCCCTGCTACGTGGGCATCCTGGCCCTGATCCGCGCCCTGGGCCGGGAGGCCGTGCCCGTGCCTGTGGATCGCCAGGGGCTGGATCCGGAGCGCCTGGCCTCGGCCCTGCAGCGCAGCGAAGCCAAGCTGCTCTTCACGGTGCCCAGCTTCCACAATCCCACGGGCATGACCCAGTCCAAGTCCCGCCGGGAGCGGGTGCTGGCCATCGCCCGGAGTCATGGTGTGATCGTGGTGACGGATTCCGCCTATGGCGATCTGCGCTTCTCCGGCAGTTCCCTGCCGCCTTTCCGCCGCCTGGAGGGGGCCGATAACGTGATCCACCTGGGCAGCTTCTCCAAGTCGCTGGCCGCGGGGCTGCGCCTGGGCTACCTCATCGCGAAAGATGATCTGCTCCGGCGCATGGCGCTCATCCAGGAAGTGCAGACCATCGGCCAGCCGCCCCTCATGCAGGCCGTGGTGGCCCGCTTCCTGGATACCGGCGGCTTCCGGCGCCACCTGGCCCGCCTCCGCCGCGCCCTCAAGGAGCGCCGCGACGCCATGGTGGAAGCCCTGGCCGAGCACTTCCCCCCGGGCACCCAGGTGTCCGAGCCCAAGGGCGGCATGCACCTGTGGGTGGTGATGCCCGAAGGCTTCTCCGCCCTGGACCTGCATCGGGACGCCCTCGCGAACGGCATCGGCTTCGCGCCGGGCCCCCTCTTCTTCGCCGACGGCCGCGGTACCAACTGCCTCCGCCTGAACTTCTCCACCCACGACCCCGCGACCACCCGGGAGGCCATCGCACGACTCGGGCACCTGGTCCACCGGGCCTGACCTTCCATTTTCAAGGAGCGCCTGTGAATCCCGTCATGTCCACCCCCACCCTTGAGATCCGCCCCTCGGACCATGCCGCCAGCCCCGAGGAGCGCGCGCAGCGCATGACCAATCCCAGGTTCGGGCAGGTGTTCACCGACCACATGGTGGTGATCCCCTACAAGGAAGGGCAGGGTTGGGGCAAGGGCGTGCTGAAGGCCTACGGTCCCCTCGAGCTGTCCCCGGCCTCCTCCGTGCTGCACTACGGCCAGGCCATCTTCGAGGGGTTCAAGGCCTACAAGCAGAAGGACGGCAGCATCGCTTCCTTCCGCCCCGAGGCCAATGCCCACCGCCTCAACAAGTCGGCGGCCCGCCTCGCCATGCCCGAGCTGCCCGAGGCCCGCTTCCTCGAGGCCACCAAGGCCCTGATCACGCAGGACCAGGCCTGGGTGCCCGGCGCTGTGGGCGAGAGCCTCTACATGCGTCCCCTCATGATCGGCACCGAGCCCGCGCTGGGCGTCCACGCCAGCAGCGAGTACCTCTTCATCCTCATGGCCAGCCCCAGCGGCGCCTACTTCTCCGGCGGCGTGAAGCCCGTCACCGTGTGGATCTCCGAGGACTACGTCCGGGCCGCGCCCGGCGGCACGGGATTCGCGAAGTGCGCCGGCAACTACGCCGCCAGCCTCGTGGCCCAGCGCCAGGCCAAGGGCGAGGGCTGCGACCAGGTGGTGTGGCTCGACGCCATCCACCGCAGGAACATCGAAGAAATGGGCGGCATGAACATCTTCTTCGTCTACCAGGAGAACGGCGAGACGGTGGTCGTGACCCCCGAGCTCACCGGCACCCTGCTGCCCGGCATCACCCGCGACAGCCTGCTGCAGCTGGCCCGGGAGCAGGGCTTCCGCGCCGAGGAGCGCAAGGTCACCGTGGACGAGTGGCGCGCCGCCATCAATGATGGCCGCATGACCGAGGCCTTCGCCTGCGGCACCGCGGCGGTCATCACGCCCGTGGGCCACGTGAAGTCCCGGCAGGGCGAATGGTCCATCAACAAGGGCGAGACCGGCCCCGTGGCCGCCAAGCTCCGGGAGATCCTGCTGAACCTCCAGCACGGCCTGGCGCCGGACACCCACGGCTGGATGAAGACGATCGTCGGATAGTCAGACCATCCGATCATCGGAAATCCGAAAGGGCCCGCTGAATGGCGGGCCCTTTCGATTCAGGGGAAGCTCAGCGTGGTGGTCGCGGTGGCCCCGGTGCTCACGAGCACCTGGGTGCCGGTCTTCGAGGCGGGGGTGGCCCCCGCGTTGCTGCGCTGGGCGGTGACGCCGAAGGTTCCGGGGGCAAGGCCCAGGAAGGTGGCCTGGTCCTGGGCCACGCTCGAGACCACGGTCTGGGAGCGGACGATGAGGGTCTGGCTTCCCGCCGCCCCGGTGGCCAGGGCCTGCCGCAGCTCGCCCCAGGTGCCCTGGGTGGTGGTGGAGGCGGGTGTGAGGGTGAGGGTGAGGGAACCGGGAACCTGCGGGGCGCTGAAGGCCAGGTTGGCCGTGTAGGCCGTGGCGGTGGTGGCGTTCACCGGGGCGGCGGCCGCCGCCGCATAGGCACTGGTCAAGCCGGCGGGCTGGGCGGCCACGAAGTAGAGATTGCCCGTGGGCAGGCCCTCGAGGAGGTAGTTCCCGGAAGCATCCGTGAAGGCGCGGCGCTGGATGGCGGCGGCGCCAAGGCCATCTACCGTTTCCGCGAAGACTTCCACACCAGCCAGGGGCGTCGTCCCATCTCCGAGGTGGCCCGTGATGGAGGCCGATGATGCCAGGTCGTAGGCGCGGCCCGTGGCCTGGAACGTCGTGGCCCCATTCGTACGGGACTGCACGGCCTGCTGGCCGGCCAGCATGATCTGGGCCGTGGCGTTGCCATTGGCGGGTACCGAGACCGGGCCGGCGATCACCGTGGTGATAGGCATGGACAGGGCCTGTCCAGAACTACCGTTGAAGGTCACGTAGGCGGGTTGGTACTGGCCCGACTGGTAATTGACCGTGGCCCAGGTAAGGCGGAACTGGGCGTAGGTCACCGCATTCACCCGGCTGGCCGGAAGGATCACTGCGCTATGGCCGTTCTGCAGGGCCATCAGATCGAAGGAGGCCTTGACGTTCCCGAGAGGGATCCAGGTGACGCCGTCGCCGCTGGCCTCCACCTTCTCCAGGCTCACCACGGCCTGGCTGTAACCCGGAAAGCTGTCCGCGCCAAGCCGAAGGGTCAGATTCCCGGTGGGCGCTGGGGAACTGGAACCCCCACCGCCGCAGGCCAGGGTCAGGCCCAGGCCCAGGCAGAGGAGGGAGGCCAGGAAGGGGCGAATGGGCATCGGAAGCTCCGGAGATGGGTCGACCCTCCAGTCTAGACTGGGCAGTCCCCCCGGCATCATTCACGACCCGTCGGTTGGATGATGGAAACGGCGCATGAGCGTAGCCTGGAGGCCTTTCACAAGGAGGAACCCATGGTGCTGATCCGTTCCGTGGTGGTAGGCCTCATCGCGAGCGCCGTAGCGCTCACCGCCGCCCCGACCAAGGTCGGCGCCGCGGCCTGCAAGATGTGCCACAAGGTCCAGTTCGAGTCCTGGAATGCCTCGGCGCACACCAAGACGAAGCCCGTGCTGGACTGCGAAAGCTGCCACGGCCCCGGAAGCGAGTACAAGGCCGTCAAGGTCATGAAGGATCCCGCCGCCGCGAAGAAGGCGGGCCTCATCATGCCGGACAAGGCCCAGTGCGCCACCTGCCACGGCAAGAAGAAGGTGTCCCCCATGACCGACGCGATGTTCGCGAAGGTCCACGCCCACAAGAAGAAGGCCTGAACCGGAACCCCTCTCTCCGCCACTGCTTCGATGATCATCCAGGCAGGTTGGTCGGGGAGATTCCCTTCGGGGCCACCGCTGCGCGGCGTCCCCTCCGGCCGCACGAATCGCTCAGCTCTCTGTCTCGGGTCTGACAGCCCACTGGGCTGTCTCCCTGAGCCAAGACGAGAGCCGGCGATTCTGTGACTTCGAATCCCCCTCTCTCCACCACGAAGAAGCCGCCTTTCGGCGGCTTCAGTGGCGGAGAGAGGGGGATTCGAACCCCCGGTACTGGTTTACCCAATACACTCGCTTAGCAGGCGAGCCCGATCGGCCACTCCGGCATCTCTCCAA
>Ga0255338_1000888_pt1 | contig 70588 bp, 63 predicted proteins | sample MeOH1_35cm_T4_19_FD_203715 | JGI IMG/M metagenome (GOLD analysis project Ga0255338, IMG submission 203715) | Sandy soil microbial communities from University of British Columbia, Vancouver, Canada - MeOH1_35cm_T4_195 | ecosystem: Engineered > Artificial ecosystem > Sand microcosm > Unclassified ... | reverse complement strand
GGCGGAAGCGTTTGCCCTCACGGTTGAAGGCCGCCATCTGCGGCGTCACCTCGAAGCCGATCAGGATCTCGAAGTTCGAGCCCGAGGTGGCGATCGAGGCGCGCGGGATGGTGATATTGCCGATGTTCTCGGTGACGTAGACGCGGTCCTCGCCTTCCGGGAAGGTCACGGGCAGGTCGAAGGTCTCCTTGTGGAGCACCGACTTGTTGCGGTCGGTGACGGCGACCCAGTAGCGATAGGTCTTCTGGCGGCCGGTGGCCTGCGGGCCCTTGCCCATCTCGAAGAGCACTTCCATCTGCACCTCGATCGGCTGGTCGTCCTTGTAGGCGCAGCCGGCGGAGATGCCCTGGATCTCGCCCGACCAGGCGACGTTGGCCGAGGCCTCGCGGGCCTCCTTGAACTCCACGAAGCGGGCGGCGTCGTACAGCGACTTCACGAACGGGCAGGGGCCGGCGTTGCGCAGGGCCTGCAGCGGAGCCTGGTTGTCGCCCCACTCCTCCTTCTGCTTGCGCTTCTTGGCCGATTCTTCCTGCTGCTTGCGCTGCTCGGCCTCGGGATCGCGGCGGCCTTGCGCATACGACAAGGTCGGAACCGCGGTGAGAGCCGCCAGGACGGCGGCGGCGAGGAGCATTTGGCGGCGCATGGAAGGCGTCTCGAACAGAAGGGCCGCGAGAAGGCCGCGGGGTCAGGGCTAAGTACAGCCTGACGACTATGGCTGCAACGCGGCCCTGAGCCCCATCGACCGTGAAGCCGTGGGCGGGGTGTACGGATGGCGGCCAAGGTCGCCTTCCGTACGCCCCGCCGTCCTAGTACTCGAGGCGGATCCCGACCCGGAACGCCCGGCCCAGCACGTCGTAGAGCGTGCGGTTGGTCTGCACGTAGCCCACCGTGTTCTCCGCGCCCAGCGCCGCCGGGTTCGCGGTCAGCGGCGGATCGGTGTCGAACAGGTTGCGCACCGACATATAGACTTCGCCCGACGAAGAACCCGCCTCGAACGCGTAGTTGACCGACAGGTCGAAGAACGTCTCCCCGTCGATGTGGTTGTCATTGATCGTGAAGAACGGCGAGGAACTGGCCGGGCAGCCGCTGGTGCACTCGGTGTAGGCGTTGCTGATCACGCCGTCGCTGACGCCCCGGGCCACGACGTTGAAGGTCCAGGAGTCGATCTTGTAGGTGGCGCTCAGGCGGTAGATCCAGTCGGGCGTGCTGCTCGTGTTCGAGCCGGCCAGGTCGATGGCCGTGACCCCGTCGTCGGTGACGTTCTCGATGTAGTGCGTGGCCTGCGCCCGCAGCGTCAGGTCGCCACGCAGGGCGTCGGACCAATCGCCTAGGTCCACCCGATAGCTCGCTTCCACATCCAGGCCGCGGGCCTTCAGGCTGTTGAGGTTGTCGTAGTAGAGGTTGATCGTGTTCAGGACGCCGTTCACGTAGATCAGGTCGTTGCAGTACTGCTGGACCTTGTTGATGACGCAATAGTCGGCGGCGTTCTGGGCGGTGACGAAGCTGATCACCCCATCGACCTTGATATCGTAGTAGTCCACCGACGCGGCGAAGCCGGGCAGGAAGCGCGGCTGGACGACCATGCCCACGCCCCAGCCGTCGGCAACCTCGGGCGCGACGGTGGGATTGCCCTGCAGGTTCTGCACGAAGGGGGTCGACACCCCGTTGATGTTCACCGAGTTGCTGCGCGCCGTGCCGCTGTCGAACAGCTCGCTCATGTTGGCGGCCCGGATGTCGCGCGAACGGGTGGCCCGGAACGTCACGTCGGAGACGGGCGAATAGGTGGCGCCGATCTTCCAGGTCTTCACGGTGCCCGAGGTGCTGTAGTCGGTGATGCGGAAGGCGCCGTTGACGTCGAGCCCCGCGAGGATCGGCACGATGGCCTCAGCATAGGCCTCGGCCACGTTGTACTTGCCCTGGGTGACCTTGTAGTTCCCGTACTTCCAGCCGGACTCGAACTGAGGATCCACGGCGCCGTCCATCTGCTCCTTGCGGTACTCGGCCCCCACCGCGAGCGAGATCGGCCCCGCCCAGCCCTTGATGCTGTTGGTGCGGAAGTTGACCGCGGCCACGTCCTGTTTGAACTCCTGGGTCCGCAGGGGCTCGCCCAGCACGTAGTCCAGCGCCGCCTGGCTGGCCACGCCGACGCCGAAGCGGTTGAGCGGGACGCAGCCGTTCGTCGGACTGGTGAGTGTCGATCTGCAGACGATCTGGCCGTTGGCCGGGTTGACCACGGCGTCTGTCGCCAGGGCCAGGCGGGCGTTGTTCCAGGTCGCGGACAGTTGCTCGCGCGTCTTGGTGACGCCGTGCTGGTAGTAGGCGTCCCAGTCCACGGCGAGGCCCAGGGCGTCGAAATCGCCGTTAGCGCCCACAACGTAGCGTTCCGTCTCGCGCTTGTTCTCGCTGCCCGACGCGGGCATGTCGGCGTTGCTGGTGCCCATGGTGATGGTCGTCAGGTTCAGCGCGGTCATCTGCGCCCGCACCGCGGCCGGCAGGTAGGCGTTGTCCTGCCGGATGACGAGGCCCGTCTGCGTAGGGTTGATATAGTAGCTCAGGCCCTCGTAGCGGGCGTAGGAGGCCTGGGCGAAGACCTCGAGATTGGGCGCCACCTCATAGCTGACCCGACCGAACAGGCTGTCGCGATCCTCGTCGGGCGCCAGGCTGTTGGTGCCGTTCATGCCGGAGGACGAGTATTCCCAGTCACCGCCGATCATCCACTGGCCGGTCACCGTCCCATAGGCGAGCTGGCTCACCGCGCCGTTGGTCCCGAAGTAGGTTCCGCGAAGCGGCCCGGCGGTGATCAGGCCGCCCGGCGTGTAGGCCGAGATGCCCACGTTGTCCGAGACGATGTAGAAAGGCGCGCCGGTCGAGGTGTCGGGATTACGGACGGCGAAGTGGCCTTTCTTGTTCCAGTCGCGGCTCGTGTAGTGAATGCCGTCCTGACGGACCCGCTCGGCGCTGAACAGAACGTGCCCCCGATTGTCGGCGAAGGGGGCTCCGGCGGTCAGGTTGAACTTCCAGTTCTCGTTGTCGCCGTAGGTCGTCTCACCGTACTCGGCGGTAGCTTTGACGCCGGTGTATTCCTTGTCGAGGATGAAGTTGACCACCCCGCCGATGGCGTCCGAGCCATAGGCCGACGAGGCGCCGCCGGTCACGACCTCGACCCGGGAGATCAGCGACTGCGGGAAGGTGTTGGTGTCCACCTGGCCGGTGGAGGCCGAGACCACGGACCGCTGGCCATCCAGCAGGACCAGGGTTCTCCCGGTGCCCAGCGAGCGCAGGTTCAGGGCGCTGATGCCCGCGACCCCATTGCTGAGGCCGCCCGAGGTCGTCGCCGCCGTCGCGCTGCCGGCCATCGAAGGCAGGGTATTGACGAAGTCGGCGATGTTGGCCGCCGCGGCGGCCTTGATCTCGTCCGAGCTCAGCACGTTCACCGGCGTCGGCGCGTCATAGCCGTCGCGCACGACGCGCGAGCCCGTCACCAGCACCTCGGTGAGGGTGTCGTCGCTCGCCGCGGTCGCGAGGGCCGCGTCGGCGGGGGCGTCGGCGGCGGCGAACGCGACGCCGCCGCAAGCCGTCAAGGCCGCGGCGGCGGTCGACGCCAGGACCTGACGACGCAGGCGTGAATACGCTCGATGACTACGCGAATACATCATGGGCTTCTCCAGCGTGGGATCTCTTCGGGCGAAGGCCGTCCGCGCGTCGGCCAAGCGGCCGACGCCGGCTGGGCGTCGATGTCGATCGTTCCGGCCCCTGCGGCGCCGCGGACCCTCGAGCCCTGCGGCGCTGGACGCCGAACCCTCCGGCCGACGCCATCCCTGCGGACGTGCCGACGTGTACGCTTCCCCCCGTGGACCACTCTTGAAGAGCGCCCTATATTGACCGCGGACGGCTGCAGCGACCGCGATCCATGGAAGGTAAGCGGGTCCGGATCCCCGCTTCCTTCGAGTTTAATTTATCAAGTTGGCGAAGATAAACTTACGGAACTTTCATCAGCATTTTAGATAGTTCGATATGTGCCGATGAATTACGCAAATCTGAGGTAAATGTGTCGAAATCCGAACAGCTCGACCTGGATGATGTTGATTATCGGATCCTTCAGGAGCTTTCGACGGATGGCCGGGCGTCCGACGTCTGGCTGGCGGAGAAGACGAACCTGTCCAGCACCGCCGTCGCCCGCCGTCGCAAGGGCCTCGAGGAGCGGGGCGCCGTGCTCAGCTACTCGGCGAACCTCAACCTTCCCAAGCTCGGCTACGGGGTCGTGGTGATGGTCTCGATCGAGCTGAACTCCCAGGCCGAGAAGGCGCTGAACGAGTTCGAGCGCGAGGTGGTCAAGTGCCCGTCGATCTCGTACTGCGGCTTTATCTCGGGCGACACCGACTTCCTGATCATGCTCAACGTGCAGTCCTTCGAGGACTACGATCGGGTCTACCGACGCGAGCTCTCGACCCTTCCCCACGTGGCGCGCATCCGCAGCAGTTTCGTCCTGCGCGAGGTGGCCCGCCGCGCGACGCCGCCGATCGTGTTCATGGACGACGCCCGATCCTGAGGTGGCCATGGCCGCCTACTTCGGCGTCGTGGTGGGGTAGGTGATGCCCAGCTGTTCCAGATAAGTCTTATATTTCTTGGGGTTGTAGTAGTAGGGCTCCATCTTCGGCCGCAGCCTCGCCATCACGTCGGCGTTCAGCCAGATGGCCGGCTTGTCGTCGGGCCCCAGGACGGGATCGTACTTCTGGGTCTTCAACTGGGTGTTCTGGAAATAGTCCTTCGCGTCGGCCAGCACCTTGGGCGTCGTCATCAGGTCCAGCACCGTGAGGGCCACGGCCTTGGCGCCCACCACCACGCCCTTGTGGGCGATCGGCGTCGCCATCGCCATCGCCGAGGTCACGTTGTGACCGATCGCGCCGGGGATGTTCGAGGGATAGCGGACGGTGATCGTGGGCACGGTCCACATGATGTCGCCGATGTCGTCCGAGCCGCCGCCGAAAGTGTTGCGGTCGCCGGGCGCGGTCAGGGGCGAGACCTCGGTCGCCAGCGGCTCCGCCTTCAGCTTGTTGGTCTCCTGCACCGCCTTGGCGAACGCCCGGTCATCGTCGCTCCACTGCGGCATGCCGATACGCTTGATGTTGGCGTAGGCGGTCTCGGCGAGCGGCTTGTTGCTGTAGTTTGGGGCGGCGTAGCCCAGCACGCGGCGCTCGACGGTGGTGTCCGTGGCCATGGCCGCGGCTTCCGAGAGCTTGTTCCCCAGCTGGTAGAGCTCGCGGATCGACTGGAAGTTCTGCTCGCGGAAATAGTACCAGACGGTGGCGACGCCGGGCACGATGTTCGGCTGCCCCCCGCCGTTGGTGATGACGTAGTGCGAGCGCTGGGTCAGCGGCAGGTGCTCGCGGCGGAAGTTCCAGGCCATGTCCATCAGCTCGACGCCGTCCAGAGCGCTGCGCCCCTCCCACGGCTGGCCGGCCGCGTGGGCCGTCTTGCCGCGGAAGGTGTACTCCACCGAGACCATTCCGTTGTTGCCGCCCGGTCCCCAGCTGGTGCTGAAGTCGCGGCTGACGTGCGAGAAGATCGTCGCGTCAACGTCCTTGAACAGGCCGGCGCGCACATAGAACGCCTTGGTGGCCAGGAGCTCCTCGGCCACCCCCGGCCAGAGCATGATGCGGCCTGGGATCTTGTTCTTCTCCATGACGTCCTTGGCCGCCAGGGCCGCGACGATCATCATGGGCATGCCCGAGTTGTGGCCCTCGCCGTGGCCCGGCGCGCCGTCGACCATCGGCTTGATGTTGGGGACGCCGGGGTACTGCGACAGGCCCAGCAGGTTGTCGATGTCGCTGCCGAGCGCGATGAGCGGGCCGCCGGTTCCCCAGGTGGCCGTCCAGGCGGTGGGGATCCCGGCCACGCCGCGTTCGATCTTGAAGCCGTTCTTTTCCAGCACGCCGGTCAAGAACTCCGAGGTGCGGAACTCCTGGAAGCCCGGCTCGGCGTAGCTGAACACCTGGTCGACCATCTCCTGCGCCATCTTCGCGCGGGCGTCGACGCCGGCGATGGCCGCCTGCCGCATGGCGTCCGTGGTCGCCACTTCGGGCGCGACGAAGGGCTTGGCGGGTTTCGGCGCGTCCGCCGCGGGCGGTGCTTGGGCCAGAGCCCCCGGCCCCGCCAGGGTCGTCGCCGCCAGCACCAGGGCCGCGAGCGCGGCCCCATTCCAAGCATCCGCCATCTTCATCCCCATTGTCTCGATCGCGGCCCCGCGCCGCGATCACGCGGAAAATCGGCCTGACGCGAGCGTTTTCGAATGAAAACGTGAGACAGAAGCCGAAAATTCAACATTGGGCAGAACTCTTTGCTGCTATCCGGCGTTGGCAACCCGTTTCTGTGGGAATTCGCTGGGGGACGCGTGAAATGGCCGCTCCCGCAGCGCGGGCGCCAAGGTTTTGACGCCCTGCTGCCACATCGTCGGGCGCCCGACCTTCCATCGCGAGGCGCGGGCCTCCGCCAGATCGCGACTGGCGATTGCGCATCCGCGGCACTAGGTTCCGGCGCATGTCGAACCGTCCGCCCCTCACCGTCCTGCTGGCCAGCCCGCGCGGCTTTTGCGCGGGCGTCGACAGGGCGATCCAGATCGTGGAGCGGGCGATCGGGAAGTACGGCGCGCCGGTCTATGTGCGCCACGAGATCGTCCACAACCGCCATGTGGTGGATCGGCTGAAGGCGCTGGGCGCGGTGTTCGTCGAGGAATTGGACGAGTGCCCGGCGGACCGGCCGGTGGTGTTCTCGGCCCACGGGGTGCCCAAGTCGGTGCCGGCCGACGCGAAGGCGCGGAAGATGCTCTACCTCGACGCCACCTGCCCGCTGGTGTCGAAGGTGCATGTGGAGGCTGGCCGCCACTTCGACGCCGGCCGCGAGATCGTGCTGATCGGCCACGCCGGGCACCCGGAGGTGGTGGGCACCATGGGCCAGCTGCCCGAGGGGGCGGTGGCGCTGATCGAGACGGTGGAGGACGCGCGCACGTTCCAGCCGCGGGATGCGGCCAACGTCGCCTTCGTGACCCAGACCACCCTGTCTGTGGACGACACCGCCGAGATCGTGGCGGCGCTCCGGGCCCGGTTCCCGGAGATCGCCGCGCCGCACAAGGAAGACATCTGCTACGCCACCACCAACCGCCAGGAGGCGGTGAAGACGATCGCGGCGCGGTCGGAGGTGCTGCTGGTGCTGGGCAGCGCCAATTCGTCCAACTCGGTGCGGCTGGCCGAGGTGGGGCAGCGTTCGGGCGCCCGGGCCTATCTGATCGACGACGCCTCGGCGCTGGACCTGGCGTGGGTCGAGGGCGCGGGGATCGTCGGCGTCACCGCAGGCGCCTCGGCGCCGGAGGTGCTGGTGCAGGGCGTGATCGACCGGCTGGCCGAGACCTACGACGTCGTGGTCGAGGAGATCGACACGGCCCGCGAGACGGTGACGTTCAAGCTGCCGAGGGCGGTGGCTTAGCGCCGAGACCCAGGACCGAGAGCAGGCGGCGCGGACTGGGCGAGGCGACCGCGGCGAAGGGCCCGTCGCCCGCGACAGCCAGCACGACGAGCAGCGCCAGCCAGACGAGGGGCAGCTCAGCCCCGGCCTTGGTGAAGTAGAAGCCTTTGCGCATCAGCCAGAAGTGGGCCGCGCCCAGCATCATCGGCATGGCGTAGACGGCGACGTAGCGGGTCAGCACGCCCGGGATCAGCAGCAGCGCGCCGGCGAACTCGGCCGAGACCACATAGGCCGGGACGAAGGCCGGGTAGCCCGCCTTGATCAGGTTCGCCCACCAAGCCGGCAGCCCGCCGGGGAAGATCGCGAACTTCCAGTAAAGGTGCGCGATGAAGAGCGCGCCCAGCAGGATGCGCAGCAGCAGCGCGGCCCGTTCAGGGGCGGACCCGCCCGCGCCGTTGGTAACCAGCATCTTCCGCCCCCGCGGCGCGTGCTCGCGCGGCGTTGAGATAACGGCGCCCGATCAATGGCGGCAAGTCGAGACTAGCCTTCGAACCGCTCGAAGGTGCGGTTGTAGCGGCGGAGGAAGGCGCGGCCGCGGGCGTGGGGGTCGTCGATCCAGCCCTCGCGGGCGGTGGCCTGGAGGCTCCCGTCGGCGGTGGGAGCAAGCTGCAGGGTATCGCCGACCTTGAGGCGCAGGAGGGCCTGGACCTCCTCGGTGAGAACGACCGCGACCCGGTCTCCGATGCGCTCGACCTTCAGCTCGATCATGGGGTTCCTCCGTGAGGATGTCGCCTTTGTAGCACAACGTCGGGAGCGCACGGAGAGGCTTCGCGCATACCCACCGCTCGTCATGGCCGGGCTCGACCCGGCCATTCAACCGCACCTTCGGCGGCAATCCGGGTCGTATGGAGAGCGCTCTGGAATGGATGGCCGGGTCGAGCCCGGCCATGACGAGCGGGTTGGGGGAATTGGGCGAGCGGCCGCCTTGACGGCGTTCGCGACGTGCCGCACTGGCGTGCCCATGGCGGTCTATACGGACATTACCGACGAGGAGCTCGGCCTCCTGCTCGCGGACTTCGACCTGGGGGCGCCGCTGTCGTTCAAGGGTGTCGCCGAGGGCGTGGAGAATTCCAACTTCCTGCTGGAGACCGAGACCGGCCGCTACTTCCTCACGGTCTACGAGAAACGGGTGAATGCGGCGGACCTGCCGTTCTTCTTGGGTCTCACCCGCTGGCTGGCGGAACACGGTTTCCCGTGCGCGACGCCGATCGTCGACCGCCAAGGACGAATGCTCAAGACCGTGCGGGGCAAGCCCTGCGCGCTGGTGAGCTACCTTTCCGGGCTGTCGGTGCGCCGGCCTAACGCCGCCCATTGCCGCGAGGCGGGCGCGAGCCTGGCGTGGCTGCACCAGGCGGGCGACGGTTTCTCGATGTCGCGGGCCAACGACCTGGGTCAGTCGGCCTGGGCTCCGATGTTCTCGACCCTGAGCGGCGCGGCCGACGCTCTGAAGCCGGGGTTGGCGGCGGTTATCGAGCGCGACCTCGAAATGCTGGCCGAGCGCTGGCCGCAGGGTCTGCCAGAAGGGGTGATCCACGCGGACTACTTCCCTGACAACGTCTTCTTCCACGCCGGGAAGTTCGCTGCCGCCTTCGACTTCTATTTCGCCTGCGTGGACGCCTTCGCTTACGACGTGGCGGTGGCGCTGAACGCCTGGTGCTTCGAGCCCGACGGCAGTTTCAACATCACCTCGGCGCGGCAGTTCCTCAGTGGCTACGAGGCGCTGCGGCCCCTGAGCGACGCCGAGCGCGCGGCCCTGCCGGTGCTGGCGCACGGGGCGGCGATGCGATTCTTCCTCACCCGGCTGCACGACTGGGGCGCGACGCCGGCCGGGGCGCTGGTGAAGCCCAAGGACCCCCTGGAGTACGAGCGCAAGCTGGCAGTGCACCGCAGCTCGCCCGACCTGGTGCTGTTCGGAGCCTCCGCTTGACCCCCGGCGTGGTGATCTACACGGACGGCGCCTGCTCGGGGAATCCGGGGCCCGGCGGCTGGGGCGCGGTGATGATGCACGGGGCGACCACCAAGGAGCTCTGCGGCGGCGAGCTGGCCACCACCAACAACCGCATGGAGCTGATGGGCGCCATCGCGGCGCTGGAGGCGCTGAAGAAGCCCTGCCAGGTCGAGCTGCACACGGACAGCCAGTACGTGATGAAGGGGATCTCGGAGTGGATCCACAACTGGAAGCGCCGGGGCTGGAAGACCGCCGACGGCAAGCCCGTGAAGAACGACGACCTGTGGCGGCGCCTCGACGAAGCGCGTGCGCGTCACGACGTGAAGTGGCGTTGGGTGAAGGGTCACGCGGGTCACGAGCACAACGAACGCGCCGACGAACTGGCGCGCCTGGGGCTCAAGGACACGGTCGGGCTGTCTGCAAGCAGCGGCAAATGATGTGGGGCAGTCCGCCTAACCCGTGAGGGTCCCTGTCGGAGGCCTCACGGCTCGCGCACCATGCGCGCCGGCTTCCGCAAGACGTCCGAAACTGAGAAATTCTCAATCGTCGTCGATCGGCAGGTGAGACTGTCTTTGCCCTGTCATGTCGATGCGGCAATGCCTTCGGCGTACCGGAGGATGCCTCGTGCTGCGCCTGTTGACCCTGTGCCTCGCGCTTCTCGTTCCGACCGCCGCATGGAGCGCGGCGCCGCTGGGATCGGCGCAGAATCCGCTGCGCGTCGTGCTGATACCGGCGGACGGTGGAACCGAAGACGGCACGCGAGCCGACTTCCAGCCGGTGTTCAACGCCATCACGCGGACCTCGGGCCTGCACTTCACCCTCCGGGTGGGGCAGTCCTACAATGCCGTTGTCGAGGCTATGTGCAATGGCGGCGCCGAGATCGCCTTCTTCGGGCCCGTCGCCTACGTCCAGGCCCGCAAGCGAGGCTGCGCGGAGCTGCTGGCCGTCTCGGTGGAGAATGGGCGGTCGACCTACTACGCGGGGATCTTCGCCCGCGCGAAGGGTCCAGTGCGCCGGCTTTCGGACCTCAAGGGACGCCGCGTGGCCTTCGGCGACCTCAACTCGGCGTCGTCGTTCGTGGCGCCGGTGGCGATGCTGCTGGACGCGCGGATCGACCCGGTGCGGGACCTCGGGGCCATCCGCCTGACGGGCAGCCACGCCAATAGCCTTGCGGCCCTGATGCAGGGGCAGGCCGACGCGGCGGCCCTGTCCTTCGACTCGTTCGAAAAGGCGGTGAACCAGGGCGTGGTGTCCGGCCGTGAGATCGCGGTCGTGGCGCGCAGCGCGCCCATTCCGAACCCGCCGCTGGGCATGAGCACCCGCCTGCCGCCCGCGATGAAGACCCGGCTGAAGCGCGCCTTCGCCACGGTCGCCAGGGCGCCCGGCGTGACGCCCGACATGATCCGCGGCTATGGCGGCAAGCGCGTCGATGGCTATGACACGGCCTATTCCGAGGCGAACTACGCGGCGGCCGCGGCCATGCTGGCCCGCGTGGACGACCCGCTGAAGGCGGCGATGCTCAAGAAGGCGGCGGCCCGGTGAGCGCCCAGCCCCACCTTGCTTTCGTCGGCGCCTCGAAGCGTTTCGCGGACGGGACCCAGGCGCTCGCCGACATCACCTTCGACGTGCCGCGCGGCCAGGTCTGCGCGCTGGTCGGGCCCTCGGGCAGCGGGAAGTCGACGCTGCTGCGCGCCGTGAACGGCCTGACCGAACTGACGAGTGGAGCGGTCCTTGTCGACGGGGCGCCCGTCGACGCCGAGCACCTGCCCGCCGTCCGGCGCAAGGTGGGAATGGTCTACCAGCACTACGGCCTGGTGGATCGCGCCAGCGTGGCGGAGAACATGATCGCAGGAGCCGTCGCCGACATCGCCACCTGGCGCGCCCTGCTGGGGATCTATCCCGCCGCCTACCGGGTGAAGGCCTGCGCGCTGCTGGCGGAGGTGGGGCTTTCGCCCGAGCACCTGACGCGCCGGGTGTCGGAACTGTCCGGCGGCCAGCGGCAGCGGGTCGGCATCGCCCGGGCCCTGATGCTGGATCCCGAGATCCTCGTCGCCGACGAGCCCGTGGCGAGCCTCGACCCCCGCGTCAGCGTCGAGGTGCTGGACCTGATGCGCCGCGAGGCCCGGGCGCGGGGCGCGACCATCCTGTGCAGCCTGCACCAGGTGGACCTCGCCCGACGCTTCGCCGATCGCATCGTGGCCCTGCGCGCCGGCCGCCTCATGTTCGACGGTCCGGCCGCGGCGTTCGACGAGGCCGCCACACTGGCGATCTACGGCTCCGCCGCGGAGGAGGGGCGATGAGCCTCACCCGAGTCTCCCCGGAGGCGCGGTCCGCGTCACCGTGGCGCTTCCCGGCGGCGGTGCGCCCCCGCGCGCTGGCCGTGTGGCTGCTGCTGCTCGCGGCGATCGTCGTCTCCGCGCCGAGCGTCGAGGCGGGCCGGATGCTCCGGATGACCGGGGAAGCCGTCGCCGCCCTGGCCACGGGTGGCAAATCGCAGGTTGGGGACGGCCTGGGGGCCATCGGTCGCCAGCTTATCCCCCTGCAGGTCTCGGAGCGCCGGGAAGTGTCGAGGATCGAGGATTTCGACCGCGACCGCCTGCCGCTCTTCTCGCGCATCGAGGTCGTGGACACCCGCACCGAGCGCCTCGATCCCGAGACCTTGCAGATGCGCAGCGTGGTCGAACGCGCCGAGTATCTCGTGGAGCCGGTAGGCTATCTCGTTCGCGTGGGCGTGAAGCTCTGGGAGACCCTGATGATCGCGTTCTGGGGCACGCTGCTGGCGGTCCTCATGAGCGCGCCCCTGGCGTTCTTCTCGGCCCGCAACCTGACTCCCCATGCGTGGGTCTATGGCGGCGCGCGGGCGGTGGTCAGCCTGCTTCGCGCTGTGCCCGAGCTGGTCAGCGCGCTCTTCCTCGTGGTGGCCTATGGCTTCGGCCCGGTGGCCGGCGTGCTGGCCCTGGCGCTGCACGGCGCGGGCTTCCTGGGCAAGTTCTACGCCGAGGACGTCGAGGCCGCCGACCCCAAGCCGCAGGAGGCCCTGGCGGCCACCGGCGCCAACCGGCTGAAGGTGCTGCGCTTCGCCATCCTGCCGCAGGTGATCCCACAGTACATCGGCTACACGCTCTACGTCCTCGATCGGAACTTCCGCATGGCGACCGTCGTGGGCCTCGTCGGCGCGGGGGGTATCGGCCAGGAGCTGAAGGGCCGGTTCGACATGTACAACTACCACCATGTCGGCACGATCCTGGTGGCGATGTTCGCGGCGGTCTTCCTGATCGACCAGGTCTCGGCCCGCCTGCGTCGCGCCCACTTCTAGCGGGCATCACGACGCGCTCACTCTCATACCGTGTTTGAATTGAGAAATATTCACTGACCCGTCACGGACGCCTCACGCCGGCGTCACGGCCGATCTTCACTTTGGCGCCAGGTCGAACGATGGGGTTGGCGATGAGCGAGACGGATCGGCGGACATTTCTCAGGCTGGCCTCGGGCGCCGCGGCCGGCGGGGCGGCGATCGCCACCATGCCGTTGGCGATCCAGCGGGCGCTGGCGCTTCCGGCCCGGCAGGTGGCCGGCACGATCCAGGACGTGAAGCACGTGGTGATCCTGATGCAGGAGAACCGTTCCTTCGACCATTACTTCGGGACCCTGCGCGGAGTGCGTGGGTTCGGCGACCGGCACCCCATCCCGCTGGCCGGGGGGCGCGACGTGTGGCGACAGTCGGACGGCAAGCGCGAGCTGCCGCCGTTCCACCTCGACACCAGCAAGACCGACGCCCTGCGCGTGCCCGGCACGCCGCACTCCTACGCCGACGCCCAGGCCGCCTGGGGGCAGGGAAAGATCGAGGAGTGGCCGCGGTTCAAGACGGCTTATTCGATGGGCTACTACCGCCGGGAGGACATCCCCTTCCAGTTCGCCCTGGCCGAGGCGTTCACCATCTGCGACGCCTACCACTGCTCGGTCACGGCCGGCACGGACCCCAACCGCATCGTCTTCTGGTCGGGATCGAGCTCCGACCCCGAGCTGCGCGCGAAGGGCGTCGACTGCACCGACGACCATGCCGAGCCCGACAACTGGCGCTGCTGGGTGAAAGGCGCCTTGCCGGAGCCCGGCTACACCTACGCCGGCAACAGTCTGAAGTGGGACACCATTCCCGACGTCCTGGAGAAGGCGGGCGTGTCCTGGCGCATCTACCAGGACCCCAACAACAACTGGACCGGCGCCATGCACGGCGGCCTGGCGTTCGAGAGCTTCCGGACCTGCAAGCCCGGCTCGGCCCTCTATGAGAAGGGCATGCGCCACTGGTCGCTGGAGCAGCTGGCGCGCGACGCCCAGGAGGGGACGCTGCCGGCGGTGAGCTGGGTGCTGCCCTCGGCGCCGTTCTCCGAGCATCCCGGCGCCTCGACGCCGCTCCAGGGCGCGGAGTTCACCGCCAAGGTGCTGGAGGCCCTGACGGCCAACCCCGAGGTCTGGGGCAAGACGGTTTTCTTCCTCACCTTCGACGAGAACGACGGTCAGTTCGACCATCTGCCGCCGCCCGCGCCGCCGTCCTACGATGCGGAAGGCCGGCTCGCCGGCAAGTCGACCCTGGATCTGCGGGGGCACTACTTCTCGGACCCCCAACGCAAGCACATCGACGCGCGCGACGCTCAGAGCGGCCTGGTGCGGCCGTTCGGATTGGGTCCGCGGGTGCCGATGTACGTGGTCTCGCCGTGGAGCAAGGGCGGCTGGGTCAGCTCCGAGACCTTCGACCACACCTCGGTGGGCCAGTTCCTCGAGACCCGGTTCGGCGTCACCGTGCCGGGCATCAGCCCCTGGCATCGGGCGGTCTGCGGCGATCTCACCTCGGCCTTCGACTTCGCCAGGCCGAACGATCCGGTGTTCCCCGACCTGCCGGACGTCAGCGGCGCCTCGGCGGTGGTCCTGGAGCACATCCAGCGCCCGCGCATCCTGCCGCCGGAACGGCCGCAGCCGGTGCGGGCCGAGACGGGCGTCCGCCCCTCGCGCGCCTTGCCCTATGTGCTGAACGTGAAGGCGGAAGTCGTGGCGGGCGAAGTGCGGCTGGAGTTCCGCAACGGCGGAGAGGTGGGCGCCGTGTTCCACGTCTACGATCGCCTCCACCTCGACCGCATCCCGCGCCGCTACACCGTGGAGGCTGGGAAAACGATCTCCGACGCCTGGACCACGGGCGGCGACGATGGGCGCTACGACCTCGCGGTCTTCAGCCACAACGGCTTCCGTCGGGACCTGAAGGGCGAGACCGGCGGCGGGCTGGAGGTCGAGCTACGCTACCGTCCGCAGGCGCGGGAGGTGGAGCTGGAAATCCGCAACGCCTCGGCCCAGGCCCAGGAAGCCGTGATCCGCCACAACGCCTACGGCGAGGCGGGCGGTGAGGTCCGTGTTCCCGCCAAGGGCCGTTCGACGCGGCGATGGTCGGTGGCCGATTCCGGCAACTGGTACGACGTCAGCGTCTCGGCGCAGGGGGTGGTCCGCCGCGCGGCCGGCCGCCTGGAAACCGGCGCTCACGGGATCAGCGACCCCGCCATGGGGACCTAGCGGCCGACGACCGCGGGTCATTTTCGCCGGACCACTGAGGAATGTTCAGGCGCGGCCACAACTCGCGGCCAGCGCATGCTGGCGCGTGCTCACGAGCGATCGATGGTGATGCGTAAAGTTCATTTTCAATGACACGAATGAATGAGAAATATTCATTCTACCGTCACGAGAGACCCCTACTGATCCCAGCCCGACGGGGGGCCGAACGGGCCGCCCGCACCGAACGCGAGCCTCGCTCGCTTGACCGGGGGATGGGTTGTCATGATCAAGAGACACAAGCCGACGGCCGCGGCTTTCGCTGCCGCGCTGCTGGCCGGGTGCGCCGCACCGGCGCTGCTCTGGGCCGCTGAGGGCGACGCGGACGCCGAAGGGCCCAGCGTCAGCGAACTGCTCGTGAAGGGCAAGCGGGCGGAGATGGGTTCGGTGAAGGCGGTCGAGGCCGTCGAATACGGCAACTCGGTCCAGGTGATCACCGCGGCGGACGTCGCCAAGAGCGGCGCGGTGAATTTCGCGGAGCTGGCCCAGTTCCTGGTGAAGGGCGTGAACGTCGGCTACTCGCCCGACGAGGGCGAATACACGATCCGCCTCGACGGTGGCGGTGACCGCGACACGCTGGTCGTGCGCGATGGGGTGCCGCTCTACGACCGCGGTCCGGCGCTTGAGGATATCTGGGGCACCACGACCATCGATCCGCACATGATCGAGCGCGTGGAAGTCTTCCGCGGCGGCAACAGCCTCTTCTTCGGCAGCAACGGCGGCATTGGCGTCGTCAGCCTGGTGACCAAGAAGCCGGACGGCACGCGCAAGGGCGAACTCGGCGTCAGCTACGGTTCGTTCGAGTCGCGTGAGATCTGGGGCAATTACGCGTTTCCGATCGACGCCGACGGCCGCCACAGCGTGATGTTCTATGGATCGATGCAGGCCACCGACGGGCCCCGGATCTTCAACCCCGACAGCTTCGTGGACAACATCCGCGCCGCCGGTGGCGTGCAGACCTACCCACTCAACCGCAACGAAGTGGGCGTGAAATACCTCTGGAAGATCGATGACTCGACCGAGTTCCGCCTGAACGGCGAATACACCGAGTCCCAGTTCCAGGACGCCTTCCCGGACCGCGAGGTCCACTCGCCCAACACGGTCCGCTACCCCGTCGTCGACGCGTCGCTGGAGAAGCGTTGGTCGCCGATGCTGCTCACCGAGGTGAACGGCTACTACAGCAACCCCAAGCTCTGGAACACCGAGCTCTACCCCGACATCTGCCTGGTCCAGGCTGGCTGCATCAACCCCGCCACCAACGCCCGCGTGCCGTTCGGGGCCTGGTCGGGCAAGGTGTTCGCGAACGGCGCGAACCGGGGCTTCGGCTCGACCAACCAGCGCCGCGCCGGGTTCAAGGAATACGGCCTGACGGTGCGCAACACAGTCAACCTCGGCGAATACCTGGAGTTCGTCGTGGGTGGACAGGTGGTCCGCTATCAAGACGACTCGGCGGCCGAATATCCGGTCGACGACGATCCGGCGACCACGAAGGGCGTCTTCATCGACGCGCGCCCGAGGCTCCCCTTCAGCCCCGACACCGCGATCTCGCTGGCCGTCCGCACCGACTTCCTGCCGGGGTCGGAGAAGCGCACGATCTGGAAGTTCGGCGTTCGCCAGCCGCTGCCCTATGGGTTCTACGCGCGCGCGAACGGCGGCACGTCCTACAGCCTGCCCCGGATCACGGAGCTGCGGAACGACACCTCGACCGTCGTCGGCAACCCGGACCTGCAGACCGAGGAGACCGAGACCTACAACGCCGGGTTCGGCTACGAGCGACGCTTCGACGGCTTCGCGGTTTCGGCGGAAGTCGGCGGGTTCAAGACCGAGATCACCAACCGTATCCGCACGACCACGGACTTCCCGGTCCCGGCCAGCAACGGCTTTCCGGCGCGCAACACCTACTACAACGACCCGGCCATCACCCGGATCGTGGGCGTCACCGCCGACATCAACCTGAACATCGGGGAGAGCTGGCGGCTCAACCTTGGCTACACGGCGCAGGACGCGGCGGCGAAGACCGGCGCGTTCAAGGGCGAGCAGATCAATGAAACTCCCGCCTGGTTCATCAGCGGCATGCTGGAATGGACCTCTCCAGACCGGCGGCTGAACGTGGCGATCATGCCGCGCGTCCAGGGGTCGGAATTCTCCAAGGGCGGCCTCACGATCAATGGCCAATCGCAGTTCCGCGAGAACTTCGGGAAGTACACGGTCACCAATGCAACCGTGAACTACTTCCTGGGTGATGACCTGCAGTACCAGCTGCAGTTCCGCGTCGTGAACGTCTTCAACGAGAAGTATGCCGAGCGCTACGGCTTCGGAAACCAGCTCTACGGGTCCGCCTTCAATCGCGGGGAGTATACGAACCGCGATCCCAGGTACTTCTTCGGCTATCCGTTCGAAGGCAAGCCGCGCGCCTTCTACGGCACCTTCACGGCGCGCTTCTAGGCGCCGGAAGCCGTCGCGCGCGGCGGGGCCAGCGCCCCCTCCGCGGCCCGCGCCGCGCGCGGCGGTCAGTCTTGAACCCCGGCCTCAGGTCCGGAGCGCTCTCACCTAACCTGCGCCACCCGGCCAGATGGCGCGCGGAGTCTACTCTTGAATCGTCATGACTTTCGGGCGCCGCTGGTCGCGCGCGCCATCGAGGACGCCATGGAAGCCCGCCGGGCGATCGCGGAGGCGAAGGCGATCCTGCTCGACTGGGACGGCTGCGCCGCGATCGGCGACCGCCCGCAGCCCGCGGCGCTGTCGCTCATGGCCGCGCGTCCGCACGCCTTCGCCATCGTCTCGAACAACACCAGTCACGTCCGTGGGTTCTTTGCCGACCGGTTGCGGACCGGCGGCGTGTTCGTGGAGCCCGAGCGCGTGATCCTCGCCGGGATCGAGACGCTGCTGCGCGCGCGCCAATTGGCGCCGCGTCGGACGATGCTGTTGGCCTCGCCACGGATGGAGGAGGCCGCCCGGCGGATGGGGCTGCACCTCGACAACGACGCGGCCGACCTCGTGGTGCTGCTTCGCGACACCCGCTTCTCGTACGCCAAGCTCACCCAGGCCGCGAACGCGGTGCGGCGCGGGGCCCGGCTGCTGGTGGGCAATCCGGATCGGACCCATCCCTCCGCCGAGGACCGCGTCATGCCGGAGACGGGCGCCCTGATGGCCGCGCTGTTGACCTGCGTCGAGCCATCGTCGGTGGAGGTCGAGGTGGTGGGGAAGCCCAACCCCACGCTGTTCGTTCGCGCCTGCGAGGCGCTGTCGGTCCGGCCGGAGGAGGCGGTCATGATCGGCGACAATCCCGAGACGGACGTGGCCGGCGCCGCGCCGCTCGGATTGCGCTGCATTCTGGTGGACGGACCCGGCGGCCTCAGCCTCGACGACCTCGTCGACTGAGGGGGCTCAGAAGCGCTTGCTCGAGAGCGTGTCGAACGTGCTGCGCAGGGTTTCGGTGGCGCGGTCGTGGTCCGCCAGGGCCAGCGCCGCGATCAGGGCGTCGACCACGCAGAGCTGGGCGATGCGGCTCATCATCGCCTCAGTGCGGAACCGCGTTTCGCGGGCCATGGTGAACAGCACCACGTCCGCGTGCGCCTGGATGGGCGAGCGGGCGTAGTTGGTGATGACCACGGTCTGGGCGCCCGCCGCCTTGGCCAGTTTGGTGGACATCACCGTCTCGTGGGTGGCGCCCGAGTGGGAGATGGTCAGCACGGCCACGCCCGGATCGGTGCGCGAGGCGCTGATCGCCTGGATGTGGCTGTCGGTGACCGCCTTGGCGTCGAGCCCGATGCGCAGCATGCGGTAGTGGGCGTCGTCCGCGATCGGAGCCGACGAGCCGATGCCGTAGACCTCGATGCGGCGGGCGGCGCGCAGCGTATCGACGGCCCGGGCCAGGGCGGTCGGATCGAGCACCGACAGCGTGTCCTGCAGCGCCTGGATGCCCGAGTGGAAGATCTTGCGGCAGACGATGTTGGCGTCGTCGCCGATCTCCAGGTCCTCGTGGATGAACTGGACGGGGCGGACGATCGCCTGCGCCAGGCTCAGCTTCAGCTGCTGGAATCCCGACAGGCCCAGGCGCTGGCAGAAGTTCACCACGCTGCCCTCGGAGGCCTGTGTCGCCTCGGACAACTCCGTGACCGACATCTTGAGCACGTCCTCGGGTCGCTCGAGCACATAGTCGGCGATTCGGCGCGCCCCGGGCGCCAGGGCGTCCAGCAGCGCCCGGATCCGGGCGAGCGCATTGTCCACGGGCGCATGGTCCGAGGATCGAGCCCGCGTGCTCAGTTTGGTCGAGGCGGGGGGTTCCGACATTCATTCCTCACAGGCTCGGAGTCTCGTGATGCCATCGGCGCTCATAGGGGTCCAGGGCGTGGTCGCCGCCGGCGCCGCTTGGGCGGATGTCGACACGGCTGAGGCGTAGCAGCGGCGTCTGACAGAATTGGAACGGGCCGGCGGAAAGTGTCGCCGCGCCGCCGCGAACCGCCGAGGCGAAGCCCGCGACGCACGCGACGGCGGCCGCCGGACGGCCGGGGGTATTCTTGCCATGCCGAGGTCGAGACCCCATTTGCGGTGAAGCTAAGAGGCAGGGACGCCTTAGGGAGGGGCGCGCGGCAACTTGCGGCCAAGCGCGAGCGAACATCGCCCAACGAAGCCAAGCCGGGGCGATGAGAGCTTATGCCGAGCCGTACAGAGCTGCGCGGCGTTGATCCTTCAATCTTGAAATAAGTCATTCAAGATCGAACGATAAGCTCGTCCTGCCATGGGTTCGGAGGAGCTGCCGTATGGCTGCGGTGATCGAGGAACATCCTGAAGTCCAGGTTTTCGACGAGATCAGCCTGATCGAGCACGGCGTGCGCATGGCGATCTCACGCAGCCTGCCGGTGGGTTTGAGCTATCCCCAGTACGAGGTGCTGAGCCTCATCGCCCGCCGGGGCGAGGACCTGACGCCCGCGGCCATCGCGGGCGCGCTGAAGATGACGCCAGGCGCCATCACCAACACCCTGCAGCGGCTGGAGGGCGCGAAGCTGGTCTCGGTGGAGCCCTGTGCCGCCGACCGCCGCAAGAAGCGCGTCCGGATGACCGCCGAAGGCCGCGAGGCCTATGCCCGTTCCATGGCTGCGATCCGGCCCAAGGTGGAGAAGCTGCGCGAAGGCTTCACCCAGAAGGAATTCCGCGACGCCCTGCCGTTCCTGCGGGCGCTCCGCGTCTGGATGAGCGACATCGGCTAGAGCGATCGCGGTTCGCCTGAACCGCCGATCGCTCAAGAGCCTTGCTTGGAAAATCGACCATTCGTCGTACCGCGTCGAACCAACCCGAGCGACGATTGGTCTAGGGACGGAGCTCGCGCCGAACCGGCTCAGGCCTTCTCGTACTTGAAGCTGACACTGAGCTTGGCGCGGAAGGCTTCGATCTTGCCGTCGGCGGTCAAGGTGATGTCGAGCTTGGAGACCTCGGCGACGCGAAGATCCCGAAGCGTGCCCGCGGTGGCGGCGAGCGCCTCCTTGGCGGCGTCCTCCCAGCTGTTCGGGCTGGTCCCAATGACTTCGGTGACCCGATAGACGCTCATCTGGCTGCTCCCTGTTCAGCCCCCACGCCAGCGTTCCTCCCGGATTGCCGCAACGTCAACAGCCAAGGACCATCACGTCGGGCCGGGCCTATCGGTGGGGCCCCACATCGGCGCCGATCAGGGAATGCCAATGAGATGCCGGCTGGGGCGCCAGTTGGGTCTCGAACGCACGCAGCCGTTTTGCCAGATGCTCGGCGGCGGGATCCTCGTCCGGCGGCGTCGAACGTACGACCGGCCGGTAGGCGGCGATGTCCTGCATCAGCGCCAGGAGCCGCCGGTGGTCGGGGGCGCCGTCCGGCGGCGAGGTGTCGAGGAGGCGCCTCCCCTCTGCAAGCGCGGCTTCGAACTGTTCGTGGGTGCGGATCATGGCGACCTCCAACTCGGGCGCCCAGGCATTCGGTCGGGAGTAGGCGCCTACACGACAGGAACGCATAACCCCGGCGCCTCGCTGCATCCGGTCGGACCCGCCTAAAGCCCCTTCACCTTCGCCAGATTGGTCTTCGGGATGGCGATCTGGAAGGCGCCGCCCATCTTGGCCTTCTCGCTGGCGGTGTCGGCCCAGGCGGCGGCGAAGCCGGCCGGGGTGGGGGCCTCCGGGTCGGCGACGGCGAGGGTCCAGGCCTTGCCGTCCAGGGCCTTGGTGAGGACCGTCCGCAGATCCTGATCTTCCGCCGGCGGTTCGGCCGGCGGCTTCAGCAGGGTGTGCAGGGTGAGGGCGTCGGGACGGGGCGCCACGACGGCCAGGGCCGCGCCGGTCGGGAGGTCCTTGAGCGCGGCGAGGAAGCCCGAGAGGATGGTCCGGGCCCGGGTCGTGCGTCGGTCGCCGCCGGCGCGGGCGACGATGTCCGCGCCCTTGCGCACGAAGGCCCAGCCGCCGTTGCGGTGCGCCGCGTCGTGGCTGGCGGCGATCCAGAGGCGGACGGTCTCGGTCACTTGGCCTCGGCGTAGAGCTTCACCAGGCGGTAGCTGAACTCGCGCGCGTCCAGCAGCGACTTCACGCCGATGCGCTCGTTCAGGCCGTGCAGGCGGCCAAGGTCGGGGTCGTAGAAGATGCCCGTCACGCCGTATGTGGGGATGCCGACCGCGATCAGCGGCCCGGCGTCGGTGCCCCCGGCCTGGAGAATCGGGACCACGGGAACGCCCGGCCACATCTGGGCCGAGACCTTCTCGATCGGTCCGATGACCTTGGGCGTCAGCGGCGGCGCGGGCGTGTCGCCACGGCCCTTCGGCGGCTGCGAGACCTCGACCTTGGCGTCGCCCACCGCCTTGACCAGGGCGTCGCGGACGGCGGCCGGGGACTCGCCGGGGAAGATCCGGCAGTTGATGGTGGCGTTGGCCCTCTGGGGCAGGGCGTTCTGGGCGTGACCGCCCGAGACCTGGGTGGCGACGCAGGTGGTGCGCAGGATGGCGTTGTAGTTGGCGTCCTTGCTGAGCGTGGCGTTGGCCTTGGCGTCGGCGGGATCAGCGACGATGGCGGTCATGGCCGCGCCCATCTCGCCGCCGACCACGCCGGCCATCTTGGAGAAATAGGCCCGGGTGGTGTCGTTCATCTGCACCGGGAACTCGTAGCCGGAGATGCGGTCGATGGCCCTGGCCAGATGGTAGATGGCGTTGTCCGGCACGGGCCGCGAGGAGTGGCCGCCGGGGTTGGTGGCCTCGAGGCGGAAGCTGGTCGAGCTCTTCTCGCCGGCCTGGATGTTGTGGACCACGGGCTTGCCGCCGGGGCCGTCCAGCGCGCCGCCCGCGCCTTCGTTCAGGGCGAAGGCGGCGTCGATCAGCTCGCGGCGGTTCTCGGCCAGCCAGCGGGCGCCGTTGACTTGGCCGCCCCCTTCCTCGCCGCAGGTGAGTGCGATCTTGACGCCGCGACGGGGCTTGTAGCCCTCCTGCCTGAAGCGGATCAGCAGGTCGGTCCAGATCGCGGCCTGGGCCTTATCGTCGGACGACCCGCGGGCGTAGAAGTAGCCGTTCTCCTCGACGAGGGTGAACGGGTCGCGCTCCCAGTCCTCACGCTTGGCCTCGACGACGTCGATGTGGGCCAGCAGCAGGATCGGCTTGGCCTTGGGGTCCTTGCCGGGCAGCACGGCGACCAGGCCGCCGTCCTTGGGCCTGTCGGGCGGGGTGAAGACCGTCAGGTCGCCGTCCGGGAAGCCGGCGGCCTTCAGACGCGCGGCCATGCGCTCGGCGGCGAGCGTGCAGCTTCCGGCCGAGAAGGTGGTGTTGGTCTCCACCAGCTCCTTGTAGAGCGCGCGGAAGCCGGCCTCGCCGGGCTGCTGGGCCTGGGCCGAACCGGCCATGAGCGTGGTGGCGGCCAGGACCGCGGCGAACTTCAGCATAAGACCCTCCCGAAAGCGGCGGGACTATTCCCCGGACCCTTACCCTTTGTCATCCCGGTTTCGCGGCACGCGAAGACCGGGACCCCGAGCGCCGATGTGGTCGGCGGGGCGCGGCGTCACCACCGCTGCGTAGCCCGACAGATCCATGATCGGGGTCCCTGTATGTGGCCTGCGGCCAGAACCGGGACGGCAATGGATGCTGGAACGTCAGGTGGCGCCCGCCACGGCCGCCATCAGCTCCTGCGACAGACGCCCACTCATCCCTTCGGTGGAGGTGTTGGTCATCAGGACGAAGCTGGTCTGGCTGGCCGGGTCGACGAACCAGCTGTGGCCGTAGACCCCGCCCCACATCCAGGCGCCGGCCGGCAGGGGTGATCCGGACGCGGCCGGGTCCAGCATCACCGCGCCGCCGAAGCCGAAGCCCCAGCCGGGGCCGCTGGTGACGATGGCGTGGCCGCCGGTCTGGTTGGTCATCATGTCCCGGGCGGTCTCGGCGCTGACCACCCCGCCGCCACCGTGAAGCATGGCCTCCAGGAAGACGTGGAAGTCAGTGGCCGAGCAGGCCATGCCCGCGCCGCCGGACGGGTAGGAGCCCGGATCGAAGATGCGGTCGGGGGCGAACCTGATGCCGGACAGCTCGGCGAAGGGCACGGTGTGGGTGACGCCCATGGGCTTGGGCGGAGGCCCGTCGGCATAGGCCTTGGCGAGGCGGGCGCGGTCCGAGACGGTGAAGCCCGTGTCGGCCAGGCCGAGCTTGCGGGTGACGCGCTCGGCGACCACCTCGCCCAGGGTCCTGGCCGTGGCCTCCTCGACCGCGGCGCCCAGGACGTCGAGGCCGACGGAGTAGAGCCAGGCGGCGCCCGGCGGGAAAAACAGGCCAGCCTCGGTGATTCGCTCCAGTTCCTCGGGGAAGCCCAGGCCCGGCTGGTCCATGCCGTCGGAGACGCCAAGCTTGAGGTAGGGGCCATCGTCCGGCTGCATGAAGCCGTAGAAGAGGCCGGCCGTGTGGGTGAGCAGCTGGCGCAGGGTGATGGTCGGGACCTGGCCCTGCCACTTGGGCTGGAAGTCCGGCAGATAGCGGGTGATCGGGTCGTCCAGGCCGATGACGCCGTCCTCGACCAGGCTGAGCACGGCGGCGGTGACCATCGGCTTGGTGAGGGACGAGGCCCGGAAGATGGCGTCCAGCGCCATGGGCCGGCCAGCCTCCACATCGGCCTGGCCGGCGGCGCGGGCATAGGCGCGCTCGCCCCTGCGCCCCACCAGCACCACGGCGCCGGCGATCCGGCCCTCGGACAAGGCGGCGTCGACGATGGGGTCCAGCCGCGCGGCGAGCGCCGTGTCGGGGCGGTCTTTGATCTGGCCCATGGACGTCTCCTCGTTGTCGTCGCCAATGACCTAGCCAGACGACGCGGCGTCATTCAAACCGAATGGGCCGACCGGCGTTGTCGAAGCCAGGAGGTTTCATGTCCGCCGCCCTGCATGTGGTGTGCCCGCACTGCGACGCCACCAACCGCCTGCCGCCCGCGCGTCTGAGTGACGGCGCGAAATGCGGGAAATGCCAGAAGGCGCTGTTCACAGGCGAGCCCGTGGCGCTGAACGGCCCACGCTTCGACAGGCACCTGGCGAAGAGCGACCTGCCGCTGATCGTGGACTTCTGGGCGGCGTGGTGTGGTCCGTGCCGGGCCGTGGCGCCGATCTTCGCGCGGGCGGCGGCCGAGCTGGAGCCGCGGGCGCGGTTCATCAAGATCGACGTGGACGCCAACCCAGGGCTGGCGGCGCGCTTCGGCGTTCAGGGCATTCCAGCGCTGTTCTGCTTCACCGGCGGCAAGGTCGCCGCCCAGCAGGCGGGGCTGTCCGATCCTGGCGTGTTCCGCCGGTGGGTGGAGCAGTTCGCGCCCAGGCTCCCCGCCTAGGCGGGGACCACCGGGCGGCGGCGGAGCGCCGCGCCCATCATGCCGAAGCCGCCGATCAGCAGAGCCCAGGTGGCGGGCTCGGGGACGGCCGCGACATCGCCATCGTGCACCAGCCACACATAGGCGACGCCTTCCTGCCCGTTCTGCGGCGCGCGGGGGTTCTGGTTGCCGTCGGCGAAGGTGAAGGCCCAGTAGGCGTTCGCGTTCGCGGCCCTGTGGTCGGTCCAGTAGAAGTCGAGCTTCAGATTGGCGAACGGCCCGGTGTCGTACGTACCGTCGAGGTGCGGCAGGCCGTAGTTGGGGTTGAACTCGCAGGGCTCGTCGCCCACGGCCTCGCAGCGCGGCAGGCCGCCGAGATTGGCGTAGTACATCCAGCCCAGCTCGGAATAGAGGCCGCTGTCGGTCGGCGTGCCCCAGCCCGTGCCGGTGGCGCCCTGGCCGTTCGGCAGTCGGCCGTTCGAGCCGGGGAGGAACGGGCTGAAGTCGTCCGTGTCGGGCCCCAGCGTCGGCAGGCGCCAGTCCGTGTAAAGGACGTTGGTCGCCTCGTTGAAATAGAGGTTCAGGCCGGCGAGGTAGTTGGCGGTCTGCTGGTTCACCAGGCCGGTGTCGGACAGGCCGAAGGTCTTGGCGAAGTTGGTGTCCGGCGACCAGGTGATGTCGAGCACCGTGTCGTAGTAGTAGCCCCCCTGGCGGGCGAGGAGCGCCGCCGAAGCGGGAGACGCCAGAGAGGCGGCGGCGAGCGCCGCGGCGACCGCGAGATGAAGGCGCATGATCGAACCCCTGAAACCCTGCGCGCCAGGCTAGCAAGGCCGCGCAACGGGCGGTTGCGCGCCTGCGTCAAAGAGTTGACCGGGATCGTCAGACTTCAAGAGAGGTTGCGCAGCGCCGTCTTGTAGACGTCGGCCAGGCTGCCCGGCTCGGCGACGTGGGGCATCACGCCAGCGACCTGGCGGCGAACCTCGGACGGGGCGTATCCGAACGCCTCGCGGAACACCCGGCTCAGGTGGGCCTTGTCGGGAAAGCCGTAGGCATAGCCGAGCTCGGCGACGCCGCGGGTCTCGGTGGCGTCGGACAGGCGGCTGTGGAGCGCCAGCAGGCGCCGGCGGCGGTCGTAGGCCAGCACCCCGCCGTCCCCCTTGAACGCCCGCCCCAGCGAGGCGCGGCTGAGGCCCAGGGCCTGGCAGAGCTGGTCCAGGTCGAGCCGGCCCATGGGCTGGCCTTCGATGTAGCGCCGCACCTTCTGGCGGACCGGCTGGCGACCGTCGGTGGGATCGGGGCGAGGCGGCATGCCGGCCAGGGCGGCGGCGAGCAGGTCGCGGACCACCCGGGCCATGGGCAGGGCGCTGGTCGCCGGCATCTCGGGCAGCTGGCGCGCGAGGGCGGCCACGAAGTCGACCAGCACCTTCACGGCCGGGGTGCGGGGCAGCGGACCATGCGCGTCCACCGGCGGCAGGGCCTCGTCCAGGAACCAGCGGGCGATCTGGATCTGGATCGTGTGGTTGGCGGTCGCGTGCATGGTCTCCGGCCGCGTGAGGTCGGTCAGGCTGGCGCCGCCCGCCTCGACCAGCAGGTCGCCGTCGGGCCGGGGAAACCGCATGGTCCCGTCCAGGAGGACCACCAGGGAATAGTGGTCGGCCGGGGTGGCGCGGACCATCGCCTCGTCCCGCTCGAACGAGAAGGCGCCCAGCCGGTGATCCGAGATCAGCAGCGGGTCCATCATCCAGAAGCGGACCTTGGCCAGGAACGGGCCGCTGTCGACCGGCCGGGTGCAGCGCGAGTTGGCGACATGGGCCGCGAAGGCGGCGAACTGCTCGTCGTCGGGCAACTCGCTGGCGTCGAAGGCGAAGGTCGGCAGGAGCACGGGGGATGACTGGGGTCGTGGACGTTCGGAACGTGCGGCAGGGTCGCGGATGACACCGTTTCAGGCGCCCGACCTCGGCGCAAGATGCGCCGGGCCCAGAAGGCAATTGCCCTCCCTAGCGTCCCCACGGGATAATGCCCGTTGAACATCGGGAGCGGCGTGTTGCGGGACGGAATCGAACAGGGCGGGTGGGAAAGCCATCGGCCGAAGCTGACCTATCCGTTCGAGCACGGGCCCAAGACCGGCGAGGCGGTGGACATCGCGCCCGGCGTGAAGTGGATGCGGATGCCGCTGGGCGGGGCGCTGGCGTTCATCAACGTCTGGGCGATCGCGGACGGCGATGGTTACGCCATCGTCGACACCGGCATCGGCGGCATGGAGACGCGCAACGCCTGGCGCGCGGTGCTGAAGGGGCCGTTGGAAGGCAAGCCGGTGACCCGGGTGTTCGTCACCCACATGCACCCCGACCACATCGGCATGTCCGGCTATCTGACGCGGAAGTTCGATGCGCGGCTGTGGATTACCCGGCTGGAGTACATCACCTGCCGCTCGCTGGCGGCGGACACCGGGCGCGAGGCGCCGGCCGACGCGCTGGCGTTCTTCAAGGCGACGGGCTGGGACGAGGACGCGTTGGAGAGCTACCGGGCGAAGTTCGGCGGGTTCGGGCGCGGGCTCTATGCGCTGCCCGACAGCTTCCACCGGCTGAACGACGGCGACGCGGTTAAAATCGGCGGACATGTCTGGAAGGTGGTGGTGGGGTCGGGCCACAGCCCGGAGCACGCCTGCCTCCATTGCCCTGAACTCAAGCTGATGATCTCGGGCGACCAGGTGCTGCCGAAGATCTCGTCCAACGTCTCGGTGTTCCCGACCGAGCCGGACGGCGACCCGCTGACCGACTGGATCACCTCGCTGGCGCGGATCAAGACCCGGATCCCAGACGACGTTCTGGTGCTGCCGGCGCACAACGACCCCTTCCACGGGCTGCACGCGCGGATCGACCACCTGATCTCCGGGCACGAACGCGGGCTTGCGCGGCTGTACGAGCTGCTGGCGGAGCCCAAGCGGGTGGTGGACGTGTTCTCGGTGCTGTTCCGCCGGCCGATCAACGAGAACCTGCTGGGCCTGGCGACCGGCGAGAGCCTGGCCCACCTGAATTGCCTGATCGCCCGCGGACAGGCGGTGCGCGAGCGGGACGAGAACGGCGTCGACTGGTACCGGACGGCGGCTTAAGCTTCACCGACCGGGTGGAAATTTTCAGAGAGAAGGCGGCCTATTGCGGCCGAAAACGGAATGACGGATCACATTTTGAGCGACCTGTCGGGCGGCGTCCTGACGCTGACCATCAACCGGCCTGACAAGAAGAACGCCCTGACTCGCGCCATGTACCAGGCGCTGGGCGACGGCATCGATCGGGCCAGCGACGACCCGCAGGTCCGTTGCGTGCTGATCCAGGCCAACGGCGACATCTTCACCGCCGGCAACGACCTGGGCGACTTCGCCGCGGTGAACTCGGGCGATCCGGCCGCCAATTCGGCGCGCGAGGGCGGCAACCCGCTGCTGGCGGCGCTGGCTCGGGCCAAGGCGCCGATCGTGGCGGCGGTGCACGGCCGGGCTGTGGGCGTGGGCGTGACCATGCTGCTGCACTGCGACCTGGTGTTCGTCGCCGAGGACGCGCTCCTGACGACGCCGTTCGTGAACCTGGCCCTGGTGCCGGAGGCGGCCTCCTCGATGCTGCTGCCGGCGCGGATTGGGCACGCGCGCGCGTTCTCGATGTTCGTGCTGAACGAGGCGGTGGACGGCAAGACCGCCGCGGACTGGGGCATCGCCAACGCCGCCGTGCCGGCCGCCGAGCTGCGCGCCAAGGCCCGCGCGGCCGCCGAGGCCGTGGCCGCCCGCGCGCCGACCGCCGTCCGCGCCACCAAGGCGCTGATGCGCGATCCCGCCGCGATCACCGCCCAGATGGAGCAGGAAGGCCGCATCTTCGCCGCCCAACTCCGTTCGCCCGAGACCAAGGAGGCGCTGGCCGCCTTCGCCGAGAAGCGTGCGCCCGACTTCAGCAAGGTGGCCTGAGCATGAGCGACCGCATCACCTCGGCCTTCGGGGCCACGACGACCGCGCGCGAGGTCGCCACCGGCCATGACCTGAACGGCGTCAGCGCCATCGTCACCGGCGCCGCCTCGGGCATCGGAGTCGAGACCGCCCGGGCGCTGGCCGAGGCGGGGGCCGAGGTGATGCTCGCCGTCCGCAACAAGGCGGCGGGCGAAGCGACCGCGGCCGACATCCACAAGACGGCGCCCGGCAAGGTCTCTGTGGGGATCGTCGACCTGTCGGACCTGAGCTCGGTGGCGGCCTTCGCCAGCGCCTGGGCCGACAAGCCGCTGGACATCCTGATCAACAATGCCGGCGTCATGGCCTGTCCGCTGACCTATACGGCGCAGGACCTGGAGATGCAGGTCGGCACGAACCATTTCGGCCACTACCTGCTCTCGATGCTGCTGGCCCGGGCGCTGATGAACGCGGCGGAAGACGGCAAGCAGAGCCGGCTGGTGTCGCTGTCGTCCATCGGGCACCGGCGGAGCGGCATCCACTTCGAGGACATCCACTATCGCCAGCGGCCCTACGACAAGTGGGAGTCCTACGGCCAGGCCAAGACCGCCAATTCGCTGTTCGCCGTGGGCTTCAACGAGAGGTTCGCCGACCTGGGGATCAACGCCAACGCGGTGATGCCGGGCGGCATCATGACGCCGCTGCAGCGGCACCTTCCCCGAGAAGAGATGATCGCCTTCGGGTGGATGGACGAGCACGGCAAGGTCAACGACCGCTTCAAGTCGACCGAACAGGGCGCGTCCACCAGCGTCTGGGCGGCGCTGGGCGACGAGCTGGAAGGCGTGGGCGGCCTTTACCTGGAGAACTGCAACCAGGCGGCGCCCTGGACGGCGGAGAATCCCTTCGAAGGCGTCCTGCCCCATGCCCTGGACCCCGAGACCGCCGAGCGGCTGTGGGTCGTGTCGGAAGAGACCACGGGCGCGCGGGTCTAGATCTGTGGCGCGCCAGCGCCGCTTGAAGCGAACCACGGACCATCACGGACAATGCCGGCCCTCGTGCGTGACGGTCCGTGGTTCCAAAAAGGACGGCGCCTGCTGCGCAGTGGAGTAGGGGGTTGGCCTTGGGGCGGCCGGACGCCTAGGTTCGTGACATGAGCGTGACTGTCCGGGTGGCGACCCTCGCCGATGCGCCGTTGATCCTGTCGTTCATCCGTGAGCTGGCGGACTACGAGCGGCTGCTGCACGAGGTTGAGGCGACCGAGGCGGACATCCGCCGCGACCTCTTCGGCGAGAACCCGCGCGCCTTCTGCGAGATCGCCGAGCACGACGGCCAGCCGGTGGGTTTCGCGCTGTGGTTCTACAACTACTCCACCTTCCGCGGACGGGCCGGGATCTACCTGGAGGACCTGTTCGTGCGGCCCGAGGCCCGGGGCGAGGGCGCCGGCAAGGCGCTGCTGGCCAAGCTGGCGAAGCGGTGCGTGGACGCCGACCTGGGGCGGCTGGAGTGGGCGGTGCTCAACTGGAACACCCCTTCCATCGAATTCTATGACAGCCTGGGCGCCAGCAGGAAGGACGACTGGACCGTCCGGCGCCTGGACGGAGAGGCGCTGGAGCGCCTGGCGGCCTCATGAGCGCGCCGCCGAAAACCGTGCTGCAGGCCTCCGAGGCTGAAGCCGACGCCATCCGCGAGGCCGTCCGCACGGTCGACGTGGCCACCCTGGGGATGGGGCGGGCGCGGGCCGAGCTGAAGCACGTGGCTGGCCTGGTGAAGCTGCTGAGCGACGAGCGGGTGTCGGGGCCGATCTACGACCTGCCGCGGCCGATCGCCGAGGACAGCGTGACCCGCTGGGTGGTGGAGAACCAGGCCCAGGCGCTGGCGGGCGAGGCCCTGCTGCTCGTCACCCTGGACCCCGCCGGCGAGGTGGCCGGCTATTCGCGGATCAGCGTGTGGCCCGAGCATTCCTCGGCAGAGCTTGCCGGGGCGGTTCGTGCCGACCTGCAGGGGAAGGGCCAGGGCGGGGCCGGCATGGCGCACACCTTCGGCTGGATCTTCGAGACCCTGGGCGTGCGGCTGATGTGCCTGACCGCGGCCCTGGACAACGTCCGCTCGCAGAAGGGCATCGACGCCGCCGGCTTCCGGCGCATGGGCGAGCGCGAGGCCAGGCGGCCGGACGGCACGACCCGGCGCTCGGTCTACTGGGAGCTGACGCGCGACGAGTGGCGCCAGCGGCACCGGCTGTAGGGGCGCCTAGACGGCGACGTCGATGATCATGGGCTGGGCCGGGCGGCCCTCCTTGGTGGCCTTTTCGGCCTCCTCGGTGAGTGTGTCGCGCATCACCTCCTGCACCCGCTTGGCGATTTCGGCCTCCAGCGACGACATGACCTTGGCCCGCTCCTCGGGAGACATCGCCGAGAGCGTGCCCTCGTCGAGGCCCTTCTCGGCCTTCATCTCCTTCTCGATCTTCTCCTTGAGGGCCTCGAACTTCTTTTCCTGCGCCCAGGCGTAAAGGCCCTTCTCGCGCACCTCGTCCAAGTCCTGCTTCTGGCGCGCGGCGGCGGCCTCGGCGCGGGCTTTGGCTGCGTCGGCGGGCGACGGGGTCTTTTCGGACTTCTCGGTGGTCTTGACCGCCTGTGGCGCGCTCAAGCCGAGCATCGCGCCGATACCGTCGATAGCCATGTGGCCCTCCTTGCGTTGTGTATAGTTAAGCAAGAACTGGACCAGTTTTCGGGGCGCACCGCAGGCGAAAGAATCGGAACCGCAGAAAACGCAGAAAACGCCGAAATTGGAGTGACGCGGCCTTTCTGCGCCCTCTGCGTTTTCTGCGGTTTTCTTTGAATGCGCCTACGGCGCGCGGCGTCAGACCGCCCAGGCGGCGGCGAAGCGGCGGAGGAGGGCCAGGGCGGCGCTGTCGGCGAGGCCTTGCGTGGCGGTCAGGCGGACGAAGAGGTGGCCGGCGGGACGGCGGCCGCGGGCGGGCAGGCCCTCGCCCTCGACCCGGACCAGGCCACGCTCGGCGACCTTCTTGTCGATCCAGACGCTGCGGTGGCCCAGCGGGGTGTCCAGGCTGATCCGTCCACCCTTCTTGAGGGTCGAGGGCGGGACCTTCACGGTCATCCAGAGGTCGTCGCCGCGCACCAGCACGCCGTCGTGGGCACGGATGTAGACGCAGAGCTCGGCGCCGGCGGCGCGGACCTTGTCGCCGGAACGCAGGCCGGCGGGCAGGCTGATGCGGATGAACTGGCCGTCCGGCATCCGATGATCGATGTCGCCGCCTTCCAGCGCCAGGCGCGGCGTGATCTCGAGGTCGGGTTCGGGCGTCGCGCGCGGCCGCGCCGGCGTCTGGACGAAACGCTCGCTGAGCGGGTCCTGCAGGCGCTGGTAGGCGTCCATCACCTGGCGGAAACTGCCCTCGTCGCCGCCGGAGTCCGGGTGGGCGCGCTTGGCGGCGGCGCGGAAGGCCTTGCGCACCTCGGCGGGCGTCGACGCCGAGCTGACGCCCAGCACCTCGCGGGCGTATTTGAGAGACAATTCGGGCGCAGGCCGCGTCATCAGCAGCGACGTTAAGGTGAACGGGGTCAACGCTCCGTTAAGCCGGGTTCCCGTTCCGGCAGACAGCGCGCTATATGCGGCCGGTGACCGACAAGACCCTCATCCCGCCGTCGCCCAGCGAGGACGATTACGTCCGCCAGGTGACCTCCGCCGAGCCGCCGGCGCTGCTCAGCGAGACCGACCCGTTCGGCCTGTTCGACGCCTGGTTCCAGGAGGCGGTGGCCAAGGAGCCCAACGACGCCAACGCCATGGCGCTGGCCACCGTGGACGAGACCGGCCTGCCGGACGTGCGCATGGTGCTGCTGAAGGATGTCGATCCGTCGGGCTTCGTCTTCTATTCGAACCTGGGAAGCGCCAAGGGCCGGGAGTTGGCCGGCCAACCGAAGGCGGCGCTCCTGTTCCACTGGAAGTCCCTGCGCCGCCAGGTGCGGGTCCGAGGGACCGTGACGCCGACCACGGCCGAGGAGGCCGACGCCTATTTCGCCACCCGCGCGCGGCCGGCGCAGCTGGGGGCCTGGGCGTCCGACCAGTCGCGGACCCTGCCGGACCGGCTGGCGCTGGAGAAGAAGATCGCCGAAGTCGGCCTGCGCTTCGGCCTGGGCAAGGTGCCGCGCCCGCCGCACTGGTCGGGCTTCCGCGTGGCCCCGCAGAGCATTGAATTCTGGCGCGACCGGCCATTCCGCCTGCACGAGCGGCTGGTGTTCGAGCGTGCGGAAGGCGGCTGGACGACGCGCCGGCTGTTTCCTTGAGCGGCCTCGAGCCGACCCCGCTGGAGGCGGAGATCATGTCCTGGCTGAAGGCGGACGCCGAGCGCCAGATCGACACCGCCTGCGCCCACGTCTTCCTGAAGCCCGACGCGGCTTGGAAGATGAAGCGCCACGCCGACCTGGGTTATGCGGACTTCTCCACCCTGGAGCGCCGGCAGTGGGCCCTGGACCGGGAGCTAGCATTCAACAAGGCCGCCGCCCCCGACATCTACCGCGCCGTGCGCCACGTCACCCGTGAGGCCGATGGCTCGCTGGCCCTGGGCGGCCGGGGCGAGGTGGTCGACCATGTGCTGGAGATGCGCCGGTTCGACGAGACGGCGGTGCTGTCCGCGCAGCCCGAGGCGGTGGACGGCGACCTGGCCGAGACCCTGGGCCGGACCATCGCCGGTTACCACGCCGATGCGCCGCCGCGGCCCGCGGGCGGCCTGACCGCGCTGGCCTATACGGTGGGCTCCAACGCCCAGCTGCTGCGCGAAACCTGCAACGGCCTCGACCAGACGCGGGTCGAGGAGATGATCGCGTTGACCGAGGTGGAGCTGGAGCGCCAGTCGCCGCTGCTGGCGCACCGGGCGGCCACCGGGTTCTCGCGCCGCTGCCACGGGGACCTGCACCTGGGCAACATCCTGCTCGAGAACGGCCGGCCGGTCTTGTTCGACTGCATCGAGTTCAGCGACCTGCTCTCCGACCTGGATGTCCAGTACGACCTGGCCTTCCTGCTCATGGACCTGGACTTTCGGGGGCGCCGCGACGCCGCGGTCCGGGCGCTGTCGGCCTATCTGGACGAGGCGGCGCGCAGCTTCCCCCCAGAGCTGTGGGACGGGCTGGCCTCGATGCCGCTGATGCTGTCGGTGCGGGCGGGCGTGCGGGCGCACGTCTCGGCGCACTCGGGCGACCCGGCCGCCGCCCGGGCCTATGTGGAGGCCGCGATCGGCCACCTGTCGCCGCCGCCGCCGGTGCTGGCCGCCGTGGGCGGATTGTCGGGCTCGGGCAAGTCGCACTTCTCGCGCGCCGTGGCGCCGCTGCTGGGCGCCTCCCCGGGGGCGGTGATCCTGAGGACCGACGAGATCCGCAAGCGGCTGATGAACATTCCGCCCACCCGGACCATGGACCCGACGACCTATACGGCCGAGTTCTACGTCCGCACCTACGACACCATGATCGCCAATGCCCGCGCCCTGCTGAAGGCCGGCCGCTCGGTCGTGCTGGACGCCACCTTCATCGATGCTGAGCTCCGGGCTCGCGTGGAGGCCCTGGCGGACGAATGCGGCGTGCCGTTCCGCGCCGCCTGGATGGACGCGCCGGTCGAGGTGCTGGAGGCCCGCGTGGCGGGCCGGACGGGCGACGCCTCGGACGCCACGGTCGCCGTGCTGCACGAACAGGTGGGGCGGCTGAAGGATATGCCGGCCTGGACCAGGGTCGACGCCCAGGCGTCCACGGCGCAGGCGGCAGCGGCCTGGAACGAGGCCGGACGTTGACGCTGCCGTTGCGGTGACGACATCGTCTCTCTAATCGTGCTCGATAAGTAACAGCCGATAAGTTGGGGAGACGCCTGAATGCTGGGCCTGATGCAGAACTGGCCGTTGACGGTCGACAAGATCCTCGACCACGCCAAGGCTTGGCACGGGGACCGCGAAGTCGTCTCCCGCTCGGTCGAGGGGCCGGTGGTGCGCACGACCTACGCCGAGGTCCACGAGCGGGCCAAGCGGGTCTCCAACGCGCTGAAGGCGCTGGGCGTGGGGCCGGGCGACCGGGTCGCGACCCTGGCCTGGAACACCGGCCGCCACATCGAGACCTGGTACGGGATCATGGGGATCGGGGCGGTCTGCCACACCCTGAACCCGCGGCTGTTCGCCGAGCAGCTCTGCTACATCATCAACCATGCCGAGGATAAGGTCCTGCTGACGGACCTGACCTTCCTGCCGGTGCTGCTGGAAAACCGCGAGAAGATGCCGACGGTGAAGCACATCGTCGTGCTGACCGACGCCGACGGCATGAAGGGCGTCAACTTCCCCGGCGCGCTCTGCTACGAGACCCTGGTCGAGCAGGCCTCGGCTGACGTGGAGTGGGGCGGCTTCGACGAAAACACCGCCGCGGGGCTCTGCTACACCTCCGGCACGACCGGCAATCCCAAGGGGGTGCTCTACTCCCACCGGTCCAACTTCCTGCACACCATCATCACCATGGGCCGGGACGTGATGAACCTGTCGGCCACCGAGACGGTGCTGCCGGTGGTGCCGATGTTCCACGCCAACGCCTGGGGGCTGGCGCTGTCGTGCCCGGCGGCCGGCGCCAAGCTGGTGATGCCCGGCGCGAAGCTGGACGGCGCCTCGGTGCACGAGCTGATCGAGAGCGAGGGGGTCACCTTCTCGGCCGCCGTGCCGACTGTGTGGCAGATGCTGCTGACCCACCTGCGCGAGACCAAGGGCAAGCTGACCACGCTGAAGCGCGTGGTGATCGGCGGCTCGGCGGTGCCCGAGGCCATCGTGCGCGGCTTCCGTGACGAATACGGCGTGGACGTGACCCACGCCTGGGGCATGACCGAGCTGTCGCCCCTGGGCACCATCGCCGCCCCGACCGCCGCCATCGCGGCCATGGACGCCGAGGCGCAGCTCAAGTCGAAGCTGAAGCAGGGCCGTCCGCCGTTGGGCATCGAGATGAAGCTGGTCAACGACGCCGAGGCGCGGCTGCCTCACGATGGGACCACCTTCGGCAAGCTCAAGGTGAAGGGCCCGTTCGTGGTGGGCGAGTACTTCAAGAGCGAGGGCGGCCAGATTCTGGACGAGGAGGGCTTCTTCGACACCGGCGACGTCGCCACGATCGACGACCAGGGCTTCATGCAGATCACCGACCGGGCCAAGGACGTCATCAAGTCCGGCGGCGAGTGGATCAGCTCCATCGAGATCGAGAACATCGCCATGGGCCACCCCAAGGCGGCCAATGCGGCGGTGATCGGCGCGTTGCATCCCAAGTGGGACGAGCGGCCGGTGCTGCTGGTGAAGCTGCGCGAGGGCGTCGAGGCGACCAAGGACGAGTTCCTGTCCTTCCTGGAGGGCAAGATCGCCAAGTGGTGGACGCCCGACGACGTGGTCTTCGTCGACGACATCCCGCTGGGGGCCACTGGCAAGATCGACAAGAAGCTGATCCGCGAGCGGATGAAGGACTACGTCCTGCCGACCGCGAAGGCCAAGGAGAGCGCGTAGGCCTTCCTCTCCGGGGTGGTTTTGCGACGAGCGAATGGCCCGGTCGACGAACGCCGGAGCGCCGGGGTTGCGCGGAGCGCCGTCGCTGTGGCTGGATTTCCAAGCGCGGAGTCGGGGATCCCAGCCTTCGCGTTGCGCGAAGCCCGGATGACGCTGGAGTTGGAATGGTCGAACTCGAGACCGCTGTTGAGGCCGACTATCCGGACATCATCGCGCTGACCAACCGCGCGTTTCGCGACACCAGCTCGGAGGGGAGTTGGAACGTCGAGGACATGATCGAGGGCGAGCGCGTCAACGAATCCCTGCTGCGGGACGACGTGGCGACGCCGGGCGCGCATCTGCTGATATGGCGTGACGCCGACGGGAAGCACCTGGGCCATGTGCGCCTGGACGCGGCGCACGACGGCATCTGGTTCTTGGGGCTCTTGACCGTTCGACCGGACCGGCAGGCTTCCGGCCTGGGGCGGAAGCTGCTGGCGGCCTCGGAGGCTTGGGCCCGCGAGCGCGGTGCGCGGGGGATGCGGATGACCGTGGTGCATCAGCGCGAGACCCTGATCGCCTGGTACGTCCGGCGCGGCTATGTGGTGACGGGGGAGATCAAGCCGTTCCCTTACGACGACCCCCGGTTCGGGCGACCGACGCGGCCGGACCTCTATTTCGACGTCCTGGAGAAGGCGCTATAGCGCCGCCGCATGACGACGGACGGCGCGGCCCCCTATCACGCCCACATCTATCATGAGGCCCATCAGCGGCCGGCCTCCGACGCGCTGCACGCGCGGCTGACCGAGCTGAAGGACACCGGCGAACTGGCCGACCTGCTCATGGTGGGCAAGCTGCGGGAGCGGCCGGTGGGTCCGCATCCGCTGCCGCAGTTCGAGATCCACTTCCTGAAGCGGATGCTGCCGCTGATCCTGCCGCTGATCGAAGCCGCCGGCCTGAAGGCCCTGGTGCACCCGCTGACCGACGATGACCTGGCCGACCACACCACCCTGGCGACGTGGATCGGCGAACCGCTGGACCTGGACCTTTCGGTCATGGACCCACCGGGGAAGAACCAGGGCGTGCCGCGCTTCGGCCGACGCGACTTCTAGCCGCCCGAGGCCTTGCGGCGGTCGAAGACGAAGCCGCCTTCGCCGTGGCCGCCCAGGCTGGCCCAGCGGGCCTCCTCCGCCTTGTGGATGTATTGCTCGGCCACCAGCCAGGCCTTCATGGGGCGCAGGCAGGCCAGGCAGCCGCCGATCAGGGCGGGGAAGACGGTGGCGAACTGCAGCCACATCGGCGGATGGAAGGCCACCACCGACCAGGCCCAGACGGCCACCACCGCGATGCCGACGCCGCTCATCACGAAGAACGCCGGGCCGTCCGCCGGATCGGCGAAGCCGTAGTCCAGGCCGCAGCGGTCGCAGGACTTGGCCACGGTCAGGAACCCACGGAACAGCGCGCCTTCGCCACAGCGGGGGCAGCGGCAGCGCAGGCCGGCGCTGAGGGTGGACGGTTCGCAGCCGGTGAAGTCCATCGCGTCATCTCCATACAATGCAGATATTGAACGCATACAATTGATATGTAATGTATGTTTCACGTGAGGGAATCGCAATGGACTCGGTGACGCATCCGTCCGCGCGTTGGCTGGCGCGCCTGCCTTCGGGATCACGGCCGCTCTACGTCCGTGTGGTCGAAGCGCTGGAGGCGGCGATCCGCGACGGCGAACTGCAAGGCGGCGATCAGCTGCCGCCGCAGCGGGCGGTGGCCGAGATTCTGGGCGTGGACCTGACGACGGTGACCCGCGCCTACGCCGCCGCCCGGGCGCGCGGCCTGATCGAGGGCGCCGTGGGCCGAGGAACCTTCATCCGGGCCCGCACGGCCGAGGACGAGGCCGGCGTCATCGACCTCTCCATGAACCTGCCGCCCCCGCCGCAGGGGCTGTCGCTGGGGACGCTGCTCAAGGACACGACCCGAGCGATCCTGGACCGCACCGATCCAGCGATCCTGATGGCCTACCACCCCGGCGGCGGCAGCCTGGGGCAGAAGCTGGCCGCGGCCCTGTGGCTGGCGCCGTGCCTGGGCGACGTGGCGGCCGAGCGCCTGCTGATCTCGCCGGGGGCCCAGACGGCGCTGGCGGCGATCCTGGCCGCGATCACCGACCAGCGCGGCGAGGTGCTGATCGTCGAGCCGCTGGTCTATCCGGGTATTCTCGCGGCGGCCCGCCAGCTCGGCCTTCGCCTGGTGGTCTGCCCGGCGGACGAGCGCGGCATGGACCCGGCGGCGCTGGCCCGGCTGTGCGCGGCGGAGCGGCCGACGGCGGTCTACCTCACGCCCGCGACCCAGAATCCCACCGCCGTGACGATGGACCTCGCCCGCCGCCGCGAGATCGTCGAAGCCACGGCCGCCAGCGGGGCCTGGCTGATCGAGGACGATCCCTACAGTCGCCTGTTCGACACGCCGATCCCAGCGGTGGCGACGCTCGCGCCCGACCGCACCTTCTACCTGGCGACACTGTCGAAGTGCCTGTCGCCAGGCCTGCGCACCGCCTTCCTGCTGCCGCCGCGGGGGATGGAGGCGCGCACCGCCGAGAGTCTGCGGGCCATCGCCTTGATGCCTGCGCCTCTGATGGCCGCCGTGGCGTCGGCCTGGATTCGCGAGGGCGTGGCAGACCGGCTGCTGGCCGCGATCCGCGGGGAGGCCCGCGCCCGCCGCGCCATCGCCGCCGAGGTGCTGCCCCAGGCGCGCGGCGCGGCCGAGGGCGTCCACGTCTGGCTGGACCTGCCGGCCGGCTGGGCGCCCGACCGGGTGCATCGCCTGGCGCAGGAGAAGGGGCTGTCCCTCGTGACCGCCGACGCCTTCGCGGCGGGTGCGGATCATCCCAACGGCTTGCGCATCTCCCTAGGCGGTCCGGCCAAGCAGGCGGTGCTGCGGACGGCGCTGGCAGGCGTGGCGGCGCTGCTCAGCGGCGAGGCCGCGTCGCGGGTGGTGGTCTAGCGCCCGGCCGCCTCCTGCGCCACGGCGAGCCGATGTCGCGCCCACACGAGGGCGGCCAGGGCCACCACGGCAAGCCACCAGGGCAGCGTGACGGCGTACCAGACATAGTCGCGCCAGTCGGTGCGCGTGCCCACGATGCGGACCGCCAGCCAGTGCGGGATACTCAGCAACAGCATGGCTCCGGCGAACACGATGAGGTTCCAGATCGTGCGCGACCGCCGCGGCAACAGCAGACCGATCAGGCCTGGCGCGTCTCCCGCCGATGTATCGGCAAGGTGGATGGCTTGGTTGCGCGACAGGCGCGATGTCACCTGCCGGAACGTCGCCGCAAACGTCAGGATCGCGAGGGCGCCGGAGAGGCCCAGAAGCAGCGCTAGCTGCAGCATGGCTAGCCCGCCAGCCGGTAGTCGCTCTCCGGTCCCGCGACACCGTCGGTGGCCAGTTGCCCTTTCCGCACCAGGTGGATCATGGCGGCCAGCATCGAGCGCGCCGCGGCGGGGTGCAGGCGCGAATCCACGTCGGCGTAGAGGCGGGGGACGAGCTGGTTGATCCTGGCCGGGCCGGCCGCGAGCGCGTTCAGGATCTGGTCCACGCGCTCCTGCCGGTGGGCGATATAGGCGGCGATGAAGGCGTCCACGTCGCGGATCGGCGGGCCGTGGGTGGGCCACAGGGTGTCGAACCTGCGCGCGCGGATCCGGTCCAGGCTGGCCAGGTAGTCGGTCATGTCGCCGTCGGGCGGCGTGATCACCGTGGTCGACCAGCCCATGATGTGGTCGCCTGAGAACAGGGCGTTCTCTTCCTTCAGCGCGAAGCAGATGTGGTTGGAGGTGTGGCCTGGTGTCGGGATCGCCTCCAGGGTCCAGCTGGGACCGGAGACCTGGCCGCCGCCGCACAGGCTGACGTCGGGCCGGAAGTCGTGGTCGTGGCCGGCCTCCATCTTCACCTCGCCGGTGTCCTCCTCCTCGTGGCCCGCCACGGCGCAGCCGTAGATCGTGGCGCCCGTACGGGCCTTCAGGGCGCCGGCCAGGGGGGAATGGTCGGCGTGGTGGTGGGTGATCAGGATGTGCGTCACCCGCTCGCCGGGGATGGCGGCCAGGATCGCCTCCAGGTGGGCCGGGTCGTCCGGGCCGGGATCGATCACCGCCACCTCGCCCCGACCCACGATATAGGTGCCGGTGCCCAGATAGGTGAACGGACCGGGATTGTTGGCCGTCACCCGCCGGATCAGCGGCGAGACCTGGTCGCAGCGGCCGTACTCGATGTCGATCTCGCGGACGTAGGGGATCATCCGCCCAGCACGCCGGACAGGTCGTAGCCGGCGGTCCGGCCCAGGCCGACCAGTTCGGCGGGCGTGTGGGCGCCGGTCTCGGCCTGGCTGAGCGACCAGGTGACGATCGAGCGGGTGCCGGAGCGGCAGAAGGCCAGGACCGGGGCGTCGGCCTCGGCCAGGATCGCCTTCGTCTGGTCGACCTGCTCGGGCGTAGGCCCGCCGCGCACCGGGATATGGAAAAACGCCAGGCCCGCGGCCCGGGCGGCGGCCTCGACCTCGGCGGCGGTGGGCTGGCCGGGCTCCTCGCCGTCGGGACGGTTGCTGATCACGGTCTTGAAGCCGAGCCGAGCCGCTTCGGCCAGGTCGGCCAGGCGGATCTGAGGGGCGGTGGTGAAGTCGTCGGTGACGCGTCGGAAGTCAGGCATCGGGTGCTCGCTGTCGGGGGGATAGCCCTTCGTTGACATCATCGGGGGTGGGTGGAATTTTCGCAACGGGCGCTGGTGAGGGCGCCGACCCCAATGTGCTTCAATTTCATCGGCGACGGCCCGCGCGACGCCATCGATCCCAAGGACAGGTGATGGTCGCCGGGGGGCAATCCGCGTCATCGGAACAGCTGCTGGCCGACGCCGTCTCGGCCATGCGCCGGGGCGATCGCGCCACCGCGCTGAATTGCGTCATCCAGGCCGAGGTCCTCGCGCCGTTCGATCCGCATGTGAAGATGCAGAAGGCGATGATCCATCGCGCCAGCGGGGCCCTGCCGGCGGCGCTGGCGGCCCTGGACGAGGCCCTGGCCCTGGAGCCCTACAACTTCCTGGCCCTGCTCTCGAAGGGGGCGGTGGTCGAGAAGCTGTCCGGCGAGCGGCTGGCCGCCAAGGTCTATGAGAACGCCCTGAAGCTGGCGCCCGACGAGGCCAACATACTGCCCAGCCTCAAGTCGCCGGTGGCCCGGGCCCGGGAGGTCGTGGCCAGGACCCGCGAGGCGCTTGAGACCTATCTGCGCGACAGCATGGGGCCGCTGGACCAGGTGGGCGGCGAACTGGCCAGGAGCCGCCTGGACGAGGCGATCGGGATCTATGCGGGCCGCCGAAAGGTCTACAACCACGAGCCGTTGCTGCTGCATTACCCGCGGCTGCCGGCCATTCCGTTCTATCCGCGCGAGCTGTTCCCCTGGCTGCCCGAACTGGAAGCCGCGACGCCGTTCATCGTCGAGGAACTGCAGGCCGCCCTGGCGGGCCAGATGGACAGCTTCGCGCCGTACATCGCGTTCCCGCCCGAATCGCCGGTGAACCAGTGGGAAGAGCTGAACCACTCCCGCCGCTGGAGCTCGCTGTTCCTCTGGAAGGATGGCCAGCGTCAGGACGTGGTCTGCGCCAGCTGCCCCCGGACCAGCGCGCTCCTGGATCGCCTGCCCATGGCCCATCAACCGAACTTCGCGCCGACGGCGATGTTCTCGGCCCTGGAGGCCAACACCCATATCCCGCCGCACACGGGATCGACCAACACCCGCCTGCTCTGCCACCTGCCGCTGATCCTGCCCGGGCCGGCGCGCTTCCGGGTGGGCAACGAGACCCGCGAATGGAAGATGGGCCAGGCCTGGATCTTCGACGACACCATCGAGCACGAGGCGTGGAACGACGCCGGCGAGCTGCGCGTCATCCTGATCTTCGACGTCTGGAACCCGTTCCTGGAGCCCGGCGAGCGCGACCGGATCGGCGCGATGATGGCCGCCCGCAACGCGTTCTATGGGAGCTGACTACTCGGTGCGGCGCGCGCGGAAGGCGCGCATGTTGTCGATGGTCATCAGGAAGCTGCCCATGCTGGCCTGGCGGATCTTCACGCTCATGCCCGCCTTAGGATCACGGAACATCTCGTTGCTGTCCACCTGGGTCCAGACCGCGCCGTCCTGCAGCTTGATCACCCATTTGCCGGCCCCGTTGACCCGGGCGACGTCCACGACGCCCGTGGTGTTCTCCAGCTCCTCCTGGCTTTCGCCGCGCTCGAACAGCGTCAGCGAAGGCACCGAGAAGCCGAACGCCTGCCGACGGACCTTGCGGGCCTGTTCGCGGTCGACGACGACGATGTCGCCCTTGGCCTCGGCCTGGTCGAGGGCGACGGTCGCCTGGTCGTAGCAGGCCAGCCGCGCGGCCTCGTCGGTCAGTTTCCGGCAGTCGATCAGCTTCTGCAGCATGGCCGAGCGGGCCTCCGGCTTGGGCTGAGCGTTCGCCGCCGTCGGCAGCAGGATCAGGGCCAGGAGGGCCGCCGAGGTCAGGCTCGCCGTCCGAATCGCCGCCGTCTTCATGTCGTTCGCACCCTGGATGACTGTGGCGCCCATTAAGCGGCAGAGGGCCGGCCGCGCAACGGGACGCGCCAAACGCGGGCCGGGCGGGGTTGATTCTTCCTCCGGTCCCGCGGAAGCAAGCGGTCGCCCCTGTCACAATCCGTGACCAAACCTTGCCGACTTTGGGGATGGGTGCGGTAATCTGTGACCAGAATGCGACAGGTGGGCGCCCGAAACATTGCCGACAGCTAATGTTCGTTGACCCGTCGTCGTGCTGCCTCGTAACTCCAACGTAACCGGAGGCGCAGGCCGTTTCCGGGACCGATCTCTTTTTGTGGGGAGCGGCCGCCGCACTGGCAGGACCGCTGGAGGATCAAGACCGTGAAATTCAAGTCCATGCGGGAACGCCTTTTGGCGTCTTCTATGATTTGCGGCGCGGCCCTGCTGGGTCTCTCGTCGCAAGCCGCGGCTCAGACCGGCTCGGATGAAATCTCCGAAGTCGTCGTGACCGGCACGCGCATTCCGTCGCCGAACCTGGAGAGCGTCAGCCCGGTCACCGCCGTGAGCGCCGCTGAAATCAAGGCGACGGGCGTGACCCGCGTCGAAGACATGATCAACTCGCTGCCGCAGGCGTTCGCCGCGCAGGGCGCCGCCCTGTCGAACGGTTCGACCGGCACCGCGACGATCAACCTCCGCGGTCTGGGCGCGACGCGCACCCAGGTCCTGATCGACGGCCGTCGCCTGATGCCCGGCACGCCGAATACGTCGGGCGGTTCGTTGGCCGCCGACATCAACTTCATTCCTTCGGCCCTGATCGAGCGCGTTGACGTGCTGACGGGCGGCGCCTCGGCCGTTTACGGCGCCGACGCCGTCGGCGGCGTCGTCAACTTCATCATGTCGAAGAACTTCGAAGGCGTGCGCATCGACGCCCAGTACGGGCTGTACCAGCACGAGAACGACAGCCCGATCGCCGATGTGGTCGCCGCCAAGGCGGCCACCGCGGCCAGCCCGCAGTTCTTCAAGCTGCCGAAGGACAACGTCCGCGACGGCGAAAGCTCGCAGGTCACCCTGATCCTCGGCGTGAACTCGCCCGACGGTAAGGGCAATGTGACCGCCTACGCCGGCTACCGCCACGTGGAGCCGATCCTCCAGGGCAACCGCGACTTCTCGTCGTGCACGCTCAACTCGGGCGACACCTTCGCCTCCGCCAGCTGCGGTGGTTCGGGCACCGCCTTCCCGGCCCGATTCGGCAACTTCGTTGTCGATGTCACCGGCCCCGGCAACACCTTCCGTCCGCGCGTCGGCGCTCGTGACGTCTACAACTTCGGTCCGGACAACTACTACCAGCGCCCCGACGACCGCTACGTCCTGGGCGCCTTCGCCAACTACGAGATCAACGACTGGGCCACGGCGTACATGGACGTGATGTTCATGGACGACACCTCCACCTACCAGATCGCGCCGGGCGGCATCTTCGCCGGCACCTTCTCGGTCAACTGCGCCAACCCGTTCCTGTCGGCGCAACAGCGCGGCCTGCTGACCGCCACGGCGGCCTCGGGCGGCGGCACCTGCGCCACCAACCCCGCCGGCACCTTCACGGGCGTCGTGGCTCGCCGGAACGTCGAAGGCGGCGGCCGTCAGGGCCAGACGCAGCACCAGCAGTACCGCTACGTGATCGGTATGCGCGGTGACCTGAACGACAACTGGAACTACGACTTCGCGATGCAGTACGGTCGCGTGTCGTTCAACCAGACGCAGACCGGCTTCTTCCGCACCGGCGCCATCAACAACGCCCTGAACGTGGTGGCCGGCCCCGGCGGCGCGCCCACCTGCGCCTCGGTGGTCAATGGCTCCGACCTGGCCTGCGTGCCCTACAACATCTTCCAACTGGGCGGCGTCACCCAGGCGGCGCTCGACTACCTGGAAACCCCCTCGACCTCGTCGGGCAACCTGTTCGAGCGCGTCGTGAACTTCAACATCGGCGGCGACCTGACCGAGTACGGCGTGAAGTCACCCTGGGCCAATGACGGCGTGGGCGTGTCGATGGGCGTGGAATACCGCCGCGAGCAACTCGACTTCGCCGCCGACTTCGTCTCCTCGTCCGGCGCCCTGAACGGCTCGGGCGGCGCGGCCCCGCCGGTCAACGGCTCGTTCGACGTGTACGAGCTCTTCGCCGAAACCCGGATCCCGATCCTGCAGGACATGGCGTTCGCCAAGAACCTGACCATGGAGCTGGCCTTCCGCTACTCGGACTACTCGTCCATCGGCACCACCGAGACCTACAAGATCGCCGGTGAGTGGGAGCCCATCGACGGCTTCCGCATCCGCGGCGGCTACAACCGCGCCGTCCGCGCCCCGCACGTCCTCGAGCTGTTCAGCCCGCAGAACGTCGTGCTCGACGGTACGCAGGACCCCTGCGCCGGCCTCGCCGCCGCCGACCCGCTGGTCGCCCGCTGCGCCCAGGCCTTCGGCCTGACCACCGCGCAAGTGCTGGCCATCGAGGCGAACCCGGCCAACCAGTACAACGGTCAGACCGGTGGTAACCCCGACCTGGATCCGGAAACCGCCGACACCTACACCTTCGGCGTCGTCTACCAGCCGTCGTTCCTGCCGGGCTTCAACGTCTCGGTCGACTGGTTCGACATCAAGGTGAAGGACTTCATCGGCGGCATCGGCGCGGACACCATCATCAACCGCTGCGTCAACACCCTCGACCCGTTCTTCTGCAACCTGGTCAACCGCGACGCCCAGGGCTCCATCTGGCTGTCGACCCAAGGCTACGTGCAGGACACGACGCTCAACACGGGCGCCCTGCGCACCAAGGGTATCGACTTCAACGCCAGCTACCGCACCGACCTCGAGAACATCGGCCTCGAGAACATGGGCGGCATCAGCATGAACTTCGTGGGCACCTGGCTCGACGAACTGGCCACCCAGAACCTGCCGGGCGACGACTACTTCGACTGCGCCGGCTACTACGGCACGATCTGCTCGGTCTCGGGTGGTCTGTCCTCGCCGAACCCGGAATGGCGTCACAAGGCTCGCCTGACCTGGACCACGCCGTTCGAGTACGGCGACTGGTTCAAGGACTTCTCGCTCAGCCTGCAATGGCGCCACTTCAACAAGGTGACGCTGGACGCCTACTCGGACGACCCGGCGCTCAACAACCCGGGCCTGCAGTACGCCACGGACAAGACGCTCGCCTCGCGCGACTACTTCGACCTGACGGCGTCCTGGACCATGCGCGACAACCTCAACTTCCGCGCCGGCGTCAACAACATCTTCGACAAGGATCCGCCGCTGACCGGTTCGTCGAACTGCCCGACCGGGCCCTGCAACGGCAACACCTGGCCGCAGATCTATGACTCCTTCGGCCGTTACCTGTTCGTGGGCCTGACCGCCGACTTCTAAGTCGAAGGTCACCTGCAACGATCCAGTGGGGCGGCGGAGCAATCCGCCGCCCCATTTCTTTTGGGGCCCATTCTCTTTGCGCGCGCCGCTGCTAGGTTCGCGCCGTGAGCACCTGGAACACCGGCCGGTTCAGCATGACGTTCGGCGCGGCGCCGCCGAAGCCGGCTGCGGCCCCTGTCGCCGATCCGCCCGAGGCTGCCCGCTGGGGCGCCGAGGGCGACCGCCTGCGGCTGGCCGGCGACGTCGCCGGCGCGGACCAGGCCTATGCGCGCCAGATGCGCGCCACCGTCACCGATCCCGAACTCGTCCGCGTCGCCGACGCCCTGGTCGCCGGCCGCCCGGCCGAAGCCGACGCGGCCGTGCGCGCGGTGCTGGCCCGCCGCCCCGACGACCCCCTGGCGCTCTGGATGGCCGGCGACCTGGCCTCGCGCGGCGGCCGCAACGCCGAGGCCGAGACGCTGCTGGCGCGCTGCCTGGAGCTGGCGCCCGGCTTCACCGCAGCCCGCTACGCCTACGCCATGGTGCTGACCTGGCGCGACCGGGTGCGCGAGGCGCTGGCCCAGGCCGACCGCCTGCTGGCCGACCGGCCGGGGAACGCGCTCTACCGGCACCTGCGGGCCTCGTCCCTGCTGCGCCTAGGCGAGGAGACCGCGGCCGCCGAGGCCTATGCGGCGGTGCTGGAGGCCCATCCCGACCAGCCGCTGAGCTGGATGAGCTATGGACACGTGCTGAAGACGCTCGGCCGCCAGGCTGAGGCGGTGGCCGCCTACCGCCGCTGCCTGGCGCTGGACCCTCGCCAGGGCGAGGCCTGGTGGAGCCTGGCCAACCTGAAGACCGTGCGCTTCGGCGACGACGACCTGGCGGCCATGCGGGCGGCCCTGGCCGGGGAGCTCTCCGAGCCCGACCGGCTGCAGCTGCACTTCGCCCTGGGCAAGGCCCTCGAAGACGCGGGCCGCTACGCCGACGCCTTCGCGGAGTACGCCCGGGGCAATGCCATGCAGCGCGCCCGGCTGGACTACGACGCCGCCGAGGCCACCGGGCAGATGCGCCGGGCCAAGGCCCTGCTCGGCCGGAGCTTCTTCGCAGGCCGGGCGGGGCAGGGGGCGCCGCAGCCGGACCCGATCTTCATCGTCGGCCTGCCGCGCTCCGGCTCCACCCTGGTCGAGCAGATCCTGGCCAGCCACAGCCAGGTCGAGGGGACGCAGGAGCTGCCGTACCTGCCGGCGATCGCCGCGCGGCTCGGCGGCCGGGCGCGGCGCGAATCGGAAGGCGCCTATCCCGACGTCCTGGCGGCGCTGTCGCCGCCGGAGCTGGCGGACCTCGGCCGGGAGTACCTGGCCCAGGCCCAGGTGCATCGGAAGCTGGGCCGGCCGTTCTTCATCGACAAGCTGCCGAACAACTTCGCCCACACCGGCCTGATCCACCTGATCCTGCCGAACGCGAAGATCATCGACGCGCGCCGCCATCCGCTGGGCTGCTGCCTCTCGGGCTTCAAGCAGCACTTCGCCGTGGGCCAGCCGTTCACCTACGATCTCACCGACATCGGCCGCTACTACGCCGACTATGTGGAGCTGATGGCTCACTTCGACGCCGTGCTGCCCGGCCGCGTCCACCGGGTGATCTACGAGCGGATGGTGGCCGACGCCGAGGCTGAGACCCGCGCGCTGCTGGACCATTGCAGGCTGCCGTTCGAGGCCGCCTGCCTGAAGTTCTATGAGAACGACCGTGCGGTGCGCACCGCCAGCTCCGAGCAGGTGCGCCAGCCGATCTTCACCGACGCCGCCGGCCACTGGCGGCATTTCGAGCCGTGGCTGGATCCGCTGAAGGCCGCGCTGGGGCCGGCGTTGGACGCCTACCCGCACCCCTCGTCGATCTAGACGCGCGTTGCATGGCCGCCGCTGCTAGGCTAGGCGCCGGACTTTGGCGGGAAGGTGCGTGACGTTGAGCGATTGGAAGGTCGGTTCGATCAAGGTGAAGTCGGGCTACACGCCCGCGCCGGCGGCGAAGCCCGTGGCCCCGCCTGCCGCGACGCCCGGCGCGCCTGCCCCCGCCCGTGACCCGGCCGGCGACCGGGCCCGTCTGACGGAGATCCACGCCGCCACCCAGGCCCGCGACTTCCCCCGCGCCGCGACCCTCGCCGAGGCGGCCCTGCGCGACGGGATCGAGCATCCGATGGTGCTGAACCTGGCCGCGCTGAAGGCCGAGCAGGAGGGCCGGTTCGAGGACGCGCTGGCGGTCCTGCGCAAGGCCGTCGAGATCGCGCCGCAGGATCTGGGCGCGCGCAACGCCATGGGCCTGGTCCTGACCCGCCTGGAACGCTATCGCGACGCGCTCGCCGCCTTCGACGGCGTCGTCGAGCTGGAGCCCGGATTCGCCGGCGCCCACTGCGCGCGCGGGGCGACGCTGGAGGCCATGGGCCGGCTGAAGGAGGCCGAGGCCGCCTACAACCACGCCCTGGAGCTGGAGCCGGAGAACCTGGGCGCGACCCAAGGGCTGGCCAATCTGCTGAGCCGCCGAGGCGCTCATGCCGAGGCGCGGCCGCTGGCCGAGGCGGTGCTGGAGGCCGAACCCAACTTCCCCGACGCCGTGATGGTGCTGGCCGCGGCGGACGCCGCCCAGGGGCACGCCGAGCGGGCGCAGCGGCGGCTGGAGCTGCTGAGCGGCGACGAGCGCCTGACGCCGCACCAGCGGGCGCTGGTCCAGGGCCAGCTCGGCGACGTGCTGGACACCCAGGACCTGCCGGTCGAGGCGTTCCAGGCCTACGCCGCCTGCAACATGGGCCTGTGGCGCGCCTACGCGCCCGTCCACGGCCAGGGCGTCAGCGCGCTGGACTTCGCCCGCGCCATGATCGCCGAGCTGGACTTGATCCCGCCGGACTCCTGGACCTCGAAGCCCACCCCCGCCCCGGGCGGCCCGAAGACCCACGTCTTCCTGCTGGGCTTCCCGCGCTCGGGCACCACGCTACTGGAGCAGGTGCTGGCCAGCCACCCGGAGGTCGAGGCGCTGGAGGAACGCGAGACCCTGGTCGAGGCCCAGCGCGCCTTCCAGATGCAGCCGGCCGACATCGCTCGCCTGGCCAAGGCCTCGGAGGCCGAGCTCGCGCCCCTGCGCGCCGCCTACTGGGACCGGGTCCGGGCCGAGGGCGGTGCTCCGGAGGGCAAGGTGTTCGTGGACAAACATCCGCTGCACACCTTCCGCCTGCCGCTGATCCTGAAGCTGTTCCCGGACGCCAAGATCCTGTTCGCCCGCCGCGACCCGCGCGACGTGGTGCTGAGCTGCTATCGCCGTCGCTTCGCCATGAGCGGGTCGGCCTACCAGCTGCTGACCCTGCCCGGCGCCGCCGGCTACTACGACGCGGCCATGCGGCTGGCCGACCGCCTCGAACCCACCCTCGGCCCCCGCACCCAGATCGTCCGCCACGAGGCGCTGGTCGAGGACTTCGACAAGGTGGTGGGCGAGGTCTGCGCCTTCCTGGGCCTGCCATGGTCCGACAGCCTGCGGAACTTCGCCGACAAGGCCCGCGACCGGGCCGTGGCCACGCCCAGTGGCGTCCAGATCTCCCGCGGGCTCAGCGCCGAGGGCGTGGGCGCCTGGCGGCGCTACAAGGACCAGCTCGCCCCGGTGCTGCCGACGCTCGGCGCCTGGGTGGCCGAGTACGGGTACGACGCCGAATGACCATCGACCGGCGTCAGGCGCTGCAGACGCTCCTGGTGGGCGGCTTGGCCAGCGCATGCGCGACACGGCCGCCGGCCCGCGAGCCGATCGTCTCCATCAACCTGGCCGACGTCCAGCCGCCGATCGCCCCGGCCACCGGCACGCGCCTGGAGACGGCCTTCGACCAGGCCCGGCGCATGACCGTGCCGGTGCGCCTGGGCAAGCGCGGCCCGTTCCAGTTCGTGGTCGACACCGGCGCCAACCACACCGTGATCGGGGTCGAGACCGCCGAACGCTGCGGCTTGGCCAGCGACGGCATGGCGCCCGTCCACGGGATCGTGGGCATGCAACCCGCGCCGCTGGTGAAGGTGCCCCTGCTGCGGGTGGGCCAGGTGCGCTCCAGCAACCTCAGCCTGCCGATCCTGCCCAAGGCCAGCCTGGGCGCCGACGGCCTCCTGGGCATCGACGTGTTGCGGAACCGGCGGATCCGGCTCAACTTTCGCGGCAACGGCTTCGAGATCGGGCCCTCGGGCAGGGGCGCGGCGGTCGAGCAGCTGGGCGGCGGCGGCGGCACCCGGATTCCGGACGCGTCGCGCGGCATCGTGGTGCCGGCGCAGTACCGCTCGGGCCAGCTGGTGATCTTCGACGCCGACGTGGCGGGGGTGCCGGTGCGCGCGTTTCTGGACTCAGGCGCGCAGATCACCTGCGGCAACGAGGCGCTGCGTCAGGTGCTGATCCGCGAACGGCCCGAACTGGCCCAGCGCATGGTGGCGACCCAGCTGATCAGCGCCACCGGCCAGACCTCGCCGGCCCAGCTGGCGCCGCTGACGCGCCTCAGGCTGGGCGGGATGGCGCTAAACAATATCCGCGCCGCCTTCGCGCCCCTGCACATCTTCAGCCTGTGGGGCCTGAACGACCGCCCGGCCATGCTGGTCGGCATCGACATCCTGCGGCACTTCGAAGAGGTGACCCTCGATTTCGGCCGGCGCGAGGTGACGTTCGTGCGGTCCCGCAACAGCCGGACGGCTTACCCCAGCACGCTCTTCTGATCGCGAGCGCCGAACCGCTACCGGATCGGCATCGGCGCCAGCACCGTGCCGCCGCCCTGGCTGCCGCGCAGCTTGGCCTCGGCGACGCTGTCGATGATCGACTGGGCGCGGGGATCTCCGAACACCCAGGCCGCCGCCGCCAGGCTGCGCGCCGAGGTCGCCGAGACGCCGAGCGCGTTCTGCAGGGCCTCGAAGGCGCCTTCCTGCGGCGTCATCCGGCGGAGCGTGACGTCGCCCTCCAGCTTGGCCAGCTGCTTGGCCTTGTCGACCGCCTGGTAGAAGCCGCCGATCTCGTCGACCAGACCCAGGCCCTTGGCCTGCGCGCCGGTCCAGACGCGGCCCTTGGCGATCTCGCGCACGCGTTCCGGGGGCAGGTTCCGGCCGGTCGCCACGCGGGTGATGAAGTTGCCGTAGATGCGGTCCATCCAGCCGGCAAAGGCCGCGCGCTGCGCCGGCGTGAACGCCTGGCCCAGGCCGAACGCGCCGGCGTAGTCGCCGCCGACCCCGGTGTCGCGGATGTCGATCCCGAACTTCGCCAGCGCCGGGCCGACGGCGAACTTGCCGCCGAACACCCCGATCGAGCCGGTGAGCGTCGTCGGCTGGGCCACGATCGCCGAGGCCTCGGACGCGATCCAGTAGCCGCCCGATGCGGCGTAGGTGCTCATCGAGACGACCACCGGCTTGCCCTTGGACTTGGCCACGCGGATGGCGTCCAGGATCTGCTCCGAGGCGGTGTCCGAACCGCCGGGCGAGTTGACCCGGAGCACGATGGCCTTGATCGAGCTGGCCTTGGCCGCCCGCAGGATCGCCTCGGCCAGGTCGTCGGAGTAGATGGTCTTGCCGCCGGTGAACGGGTTCGACCCCTTGTCCTTGCCGGTCATGATCGGGCCCTCGGCCTCGATCACCGCGATGGCGTCGCCGGGCCTGGCGGCGTCGCGGGCGGAGCGGTTGTCGGCGTAGTCGTCGAAGTCCAGCGACTTGGCGCCGTCGCCGGCCTTGTCCAGAAGGGCCTGCTCGGCCTGCCGCACCTGGCCCAGGTGGTCGACCAGCCGCAGCGCGAGCGCGTCCTCGGCCAGGTAGGGGCCGGCCTCCAGGGTCCTGCGCAGGGCGGCGGGATCGGCCTTCCGGTCGATGGCGGCGAAGGCCAGGTTGGACTGGTAGACCGAGCCCATCCAGCTCAGCGTCGCTTCCTTGTGGGCCGGCGTGTAGTCGGAATGGAGGTAGCCGTTGACGGCGTTCTTGTACTCGTAGCGCTGCTCGTACTGGGGCACGACGCCGTACTTGTCGAAGAAGCGCTTGAGGAAGATGTCCTCGGTGGCCACGCCGGCGACCTGCAGCGAGGCGCCCGGCTGCATCCAGAACTGGTCGGTGGCCCGGCCCAGCATGTAGGTCGTCGTCACGATCCCGGCCGGATAGAGCCCCTGGCTGTGGGCGTAGATCGGCTTGCCGGCGGCGCGGAAGTGGTTGAACGCCAGGCGGATCTCGTCGGCCATGCCGGGCTCGATGCCGCTCTCGGGCAGGCGCACCAGCAGGCCCTTGACCTTGTCGTCCTTCTCGGCCCGGCGCAGCGTCTCGATGATCGACATCACCGAGGTCGAGTTGCGGCCGATGCCCCAAAGCGGGTTGTGCGGCGCCTGGTCGGTCAGCGGGTCGCGAAGGTCCAGCTCCAGGACCGTCTTGGCCGGCGTCGGCGCGGGCGCCGTGGCCGACATGGCCATGCCGATCAGCACGATCGGCACGCCGATCAGGAAAATGACCAGGCCCGCGAAGACCCCGGCCGCCGTGATCAGGAACTGTTTCATTTCGCCTTGTGGTCGCGCGTCTGGCCGACTGTTTTCCAGGTCGGCCTCTCGCATAGATTGGGGCTTGCGCCTAGAGCGGCCACCCCCGTGCGCTCGGCGGGAGCGGATGCACGCCGCTGCGCGGCCGTCGCGACGGTGGCCCCTTGGGGCTCGTATCCATCGATGCGGGAAAGGAAATGGTCGGAGTGGCAGGATTTGAACCTGCGACCCCCGCGTCCCGAACGCGGTGCTCTACCAGACTGAGCCACACTCCGACTTGGAGGCGCGCTTATAGAGGAGGGTCCGCGCCCTCGCAAGCCGCCGAAAAACCGTTTTCGCAGAGGCGTTGCATCAGCCCGTCCGCTGCGCTATTTCCCCCGCTCCCGAGGGTTAGCCCTCTGGGCAGCCGTTCCTGCTGGGGAATGGTGTAATGGTAACACTGCGGTTTTTGGTACCGTCATTCTAGGTTCGAGTCCTAGTTCCCCAGCCACGGTTCTTGGACGACGGAGAAATCTGGACTCCGCCCGCGTTAATCGGACTCAGGCACGGTGTCATGCGCGCGCAGGCGGGGCCTGTTCCGCGTCCACTCGCCAGATTCCAATCGGCCGCTCCCAGCTCCTATCCACCCTTCGGAGAGTCTGATCGCCGGCGGCGCCCACCGCCCGGAGCAAGCCCTCTCGTCCAGGACAGCGCGCGAAGCGGCGGGTTTCCAATGCTTGTTGGCGGAACATCGCGATCGGGGCGCACATCCTCGTCGGGAGACTCAGTCGGTCCTTCTCCGGCTGGCCCGCCTCGATGGCCTTGGCCGGCGCGCGGTCGCCGATGAGGACCGCGGCGGGCTTGAAGGCGCCCGGCGATCAAGCCACGTTCGACGTCTGGCGGACGCCGTCCGATGAAGCCGAGATGCCGCTGGCGCATCGCCCGGGGTGCGTGTACGACCATGCAAAACGCGTTTAGCGTGTGCGGGGGCGTGATGGGCGGCTGGGGCGGCCAACGGGCTGCGATCGTGCTTTTCGGTGTCGCCACGTGCGGAACGGCCCACGCCCAGCGGGCGGATGAGAACCCCATCAGTCAGGCCCGTGACGCCTTCGGGGTCAGCGTCGGCAACGAGAAGATCGGCCTCTACACCGACACCGAGGTCCGGGGCTTCAGTCCGATCTCGGCGGGGAACACCCGGCTCGAGGGTCTCTACTTCGACCGGCAAGGGGTGGTCACCGGTCGCTTGGTCATGGGCTCGACCATCCGCGTCGGGTTGACCGCCCAGGCCCATCCCTTCTCCGCCCCGACCGGGCTCGTGGACTATCGGCTGCGGCAGGCCGGGGAGCGTCCCGTTCGCAGCGTCGTGGCCGCCACAGGGCCCTTCGGCGCGCACCAGCTGGATATCGATGTGCAGCAGCCGCTGGGCGGCGGTCTGAGCCTCGCCGGCGGCGTCTCCTATCGCATCGACGAGGCCACCAGGGGCGATACCGTCAAATACCTTAGCCGCGGGCTGATCGCCGATTGGCGGGCCAGTGAGAGGGTTCGTCTGCGCGCGTTCTGGGGGCGTTTCGAGATCAGCGAAGATCACACCACCCCGTTCATCTTCCCGGGGTCCGCCGTGCCCCCGGCATTCGAGCGGCGGTACTATGGCCAGTCGTGGGCCACGGCGGAGGGGTTTTCGCAGCTGTACGGCGCCATCGCGGAGGCGGGCCTGCCGGGGGGGTGGGACATGCGCGGCGGGGTCTTCGCGTCCGACTTCGTCGACGAGGAGCCCTATACCGACCTGTACAGCAATGTGCAGGCCGACGGCTCGGCGTCGCACGCCCTTATCTCCGGTCCGCCACAGGTGGCCCGGTCGGTGTCGGGCGAAGTTCGGCTTGGCCGCCGGTTTGACCGAGGCGGGGTCCGCCATGGGCTCCATGGCCTCGTGCGGGCGCGGCGCTTGCAGGGCGCCTACGGCGGGACCGACCTCGTTCGCGCACCGACCGGCCAGGTGGGCGTTGCGGAGCCATTGGCTCGACCGGCGTTCGTGTTCAGGCCGCGATCGGAGCTGCGGGTCGAGCAGGAGACCCTGGGGGTCGGCTACACGGGGGACTGGTCGCACCTCAACCTGACCCTCAGCTTGCAGCGCAGCCGCTACCGCAAGCGCGTGCGCGAACCTGGCGGCTTCGTGGGCGTCGCCCGTGACGCGCCCTGGCTGCCCGGTGGTTCGGCGGCCTATCAGGTCCGCCCAACGGTCCTCGCCTATGCGAGCTATGCGCGAGGGCTCGAGGAAAGCGGCCCCGTCCCGGAAAACGCCCGCAACTTCCCCGGCACCTTGCCGGCGCTTCGCACCTCCCAGAGGGACGCGGGGGTGCGCTGGGACCTGACCCCGAACCTCCGCTTGGTCACCGGCGTGTTCGAGGTCCGCAAACCCTACTTCAACCTCGATGCCGATGGTCGCTTCGTGCGTCTCGGCTCCGTCTCGAACCGCGGCCTCGAGGTCTCCCTGACCGGGCGTCCGCGGCCCGGGCTCACGCTCGTGGCTGGTGCGGTGCTCTCGGACCCGAAGGTGAATGCCGACGGCAGCGCCGTTCCGATCGGGGATCAGCCGGTGGGGATGCCGCGGCGGACGGCCAGGGCCAGCCTGGAACAGATGCTGCCGGACGGGCGGACCTCCATCGACGCCAGCCTTGCCTACGTGGGGGCGCGTCCGGTCAACGCCGCCAACACGCTTGAGGTGGGCGGCTACACCACCTTGGACCTGGGCCTGCGCCACCGGTTCCAGATCGGCGAGACCCCCGCGAGCCTGCGGCTGCAGGTGCTGAACGCGGCGAACGCCTTCGGATGGAAGGCGTTCCCAGGCGGTGCGATCCAGCCGATCGAGCCGCGGCGGGCGATCCTCACGCTCGCGGCCGACTTCTGACCCGGGCGGGTCAGGCGGCGCCCGGCGGGCGGGCCACGTGCAGGAGGTGGGTCGCGCCGCTCGCCAGCAACCGGCCGTCTTCGGACCACACCTTTGTTTCCCCGTGGATCAGGGAGTCCTTGGCGATGCCGCTGCGCGCGTCGGCGAACAGCCAAGGAGATCCGGCGGGGCTGTCATGGAACCACACCGCCAAGTCCAGGTTGGGCGCCACATAGTCCGGGGCGAAGTCCAGGCCACTGGCGTGGGATGCGAAGGCCAGGCAGTCCACGAGCACCACCATCCGGCCCGCGTCGAGGAACACGTCCGGATTGGCCGGGAACTCATTCCACCGGTACCATTCCCGCGTCACGGGCCCTTCGGGATGGCGCGCATCGGGGCGGACGAACGTCAGGGGACGGGCGTCGAAATTCCGCCACATCGCCAACGGCGACGGCGCCCCGAGAAGCTCGGTCCATCCGCGCAGGCCCTCCGGCGGCGGAACGTCCTCGGGGCGGTCCGCGCAACATTCCGGCCCGCCGGTGCGGTTGGTGGTCCAGACCTGGGCCTGCAGGATGGGCCGACCGGCCTGGCGCAGCATGACGTTGACGCACCAGGCGGACCGGCCCTCGCGCAGCGGCTGGACCGCGCAGTCGATCTCGCCGAATGCCGCCGCAGCGAGATACTGGACGGTTAGGCTCGATGGCCGATGGCCCAAGGGGACGGCGGCGCCCGCCGCGCGCAGCGCCGTGGCCGACAGGCAGCCGCCGTTGGGGCCCCAGGCGCCCCACGACGGCGAGGCTTGCGCACGCAGGCCATTCGGGCCGGCCCGCACCTGTGTTTCCTCCGCGAACGTCGTCATCGTCGTCCTTCCGCCATTTTCGGGGAGCCTAGGCGGACCCTTGAGCCTCGCCGGGCGGCTCCGCGGGCAGGGTGCCCATCATGCGGCAGATCATCATGAGCATCACCTCGTCGGCGCCGCCGCCGATGGAGGTCAAGCGGGCGTCCCGATAGAAGCGGCTCACCTCCGTCTCGTTCATGAACCCCATCCCGCCGTAGTACTGCAGGCAGGCGTCCACCACCTCGCGCTGCATGCGGCCGGCGGTGAGCTTGGCCATGCAGATCAGCTGGGTGACGTTTTCGCCGACGACATAACCCGCCACGGCGCGGTACACGAGCGACCGGAGGAGTTCGACCTGGGTCTGCAACTCGGCCAGCCGATAGTGGACGGTCTGGTTGTCGATCACGCGGCGGCCATAGACCCGCCGCTCGCCGGCATAGGCGATCGTCTCCGCGATGATCCGCTCCATCGAGCGCAGCCCGCAGCCCGCCGCCCAGAGGCGCTCCTCGTCAAAAGCCTGCATCTGGTAGAGCAGGCCGCGGCGCTCGCTGCCGATCCGAAAGGCCTGTGGCACACGGACGTCATCGAAGAAGATCTGGGCGGTGTCGGAGGCGTGCATGCCGAGTTTGTCCAGCTTGCGGGCGATCTGGACCCCCGGCGTCCGCATCGGCACGCAGATCAGGCTCTTGTTGAGATGCGGGGCGCCGTGGCCGGTGTTGCATAGCAGGCACATCCAGTCGGCCTGCGTTCCATTGGTGGTCCACATCTTTCCGCCTGTGATCCGGTAGTCGTCCCCGTCCTTCGTCGCGTAGGTGGCCAGGTTCGCGAAGTCCGACCCCGCACCCGGCTCCGAGACGCCAAGACAGGCGACGTAGTCGCCCGCGATGCTGGGTGCGAGGAACTCCTGCCTCAGTCTGTCGCTCCCGTACTTCGCCAGCGCCGGCGTGGCCATGTCGGTCTGGACGCCGACGGCCAGGTTGATCGACGCGCAGCGCGAGGCGCCCAGGGCTTCGCAGAACGCCATTTGGTAAGAATAGTCGAGCTCCAGGCCGCCGAAGCGCTCGGGCTTGGTGATCCCAAGCAATCCAAGCGCCCCCAACTTCCTGAACAGCTCATGCGCTGGGAAGGCGCCGTCCTTCTCCCACGCCTCGAAGTGGGGGTTGATCTCGGTGTCGCAGAACCGCGTCACCGCCTCCATCAACTGGCGGTGCTCGGGGCCGTAGATCACGGCGGAGCCGGGCGCGGGCTCCGACGACGCAACGGTCAGCTCCCGCGCGGCGGTCACGCGAGCGCCTCGGCATGGCGCAGGGAGAGCTCCGAGCGGCGGACCTTGCCGCTCGTCGTGCGTGGGATGGCGCCGCGGACCGCGGTGATCACCAGGGCCGGCGCCGCGCCGCACGCCTCGAGGCAAGACGCCTCCGCAAGCTGCACCAGCCGTTCGACGTCGGCGCGGTCGGGACATTCGATGAGCAGGCACACGGCGTCGGTGCCGAGCGCGCTGCGCCGCGCGAAGGCCGCGACACTCGACGCCAACAGGCCCGTGGCGCGCGCCACGGCATGCTCCACGTCGGAGGGATAGATGTTGCGCCCGGCGACGATGATGAGGTCCTTGGCCCGTCCGGCGATGTAGAGGTCGCCGTCGCAGACCAGACCCAGGTCGCCGGTCCGGAGCCATCCGTCCTGCAGCGCCGCATCGGTGGCCTCCGGATTGTGGAAATAGGCCCGCATGAGGCTGGGCGAGCGGATTTCCACCTCGCCCACTTCAGGGTCGACCCCGTCCCCACGCTTGCCGACGATGCGGATCTCGACGCCTTCGACGGGACGTCCGAGGTTGACCAGGGTTGTCTCTCCGGCCGGTGGGGCGCCCGCCTGCTCCGTCGCCGCCTCGCCCACAGGCGGCAGGCGGAAACGGCGGCTGGTCAAACCCCGTGGCCGGCTGGTGACGAGCAGGGTCGCCTCCGCCATGCCATAGGCGGCATGGAACGCCTCGGCCTGCAGCCCCCACGGCGCCAGGGTCTCCAGGAAGCGCGTCGCCAGGGCTGCGTCGATGGGCTCCGCGCCGCAGACGATCGTCGCCACGCCGGAGAGGTCCAGGCCGGCGGCGGGCCGCCGCGCAAGCCGGTCCAGCACGAGCGCCAGGGCGAAATTGGGCGCCGCCGTGTGGGTCCGTGGAAACCGGGCCAGATCCTCGAGCCAGGAGATCGGATTCACCAGAAAGCGCGAGGACTCCCGCAGCCGCGCGGACGTTCCGGCGACCACCGGCGCGAGCACGCCGGTCATCAGGCCCATGTCGTGAAACGTCGGAAGCCAGGACACGGCTGTGTCCCCGGCCCGGATGTCCATGCGCTCGGCGATCGCGGTGGCATTGGTGAGCATGGCGTGCTGGGTGAGGGCGCAGCCCTTCGGATGGCCCGTGCTGCCGGAGGTGAACTGCAGGACGGCGAGGTCGTCGCCCGCGATGGCCGCTGGCCCAGCGACGGCGGCGGCCATCCCGTCGCGGTCGAGCGCATCGGGCGAGCGCAGCGTGAAGTCGCAGCCGGGCCAGGCGAGATCCTCCGACCATCCGACGACGACGCGCGGCCGGGCGACGGCGCAGATCCGGGCGAGATCCCCCAGGCCCTGTTGTCGCCGGGTCTGGCCGGCTGGCGGCGCCACCGGGACGGCCACGGCGCCCAGCCATTGCAACGCCCAGAAACAGGCCACCCACTCGACCGATGTACGCAGAGCCAGGACGACCCGATCGCCGCGGATCACCCCGGCGGCGCTCAGGCCCGCGGCCAGGCGTTCGACCCGCGCGAGCAGATCCCGGCGGCTCAGAATTCCTTCGCCCCCACCTTCGCTGCGGCAGAAGAGGGCATGCGCGTCAGGCTCCGCCGCGACATAGGCCCGGAACGCCGCCGCGAGGCTCGCCCTAGGCGACATGGGCGTGCTGGACCAGGTGGTCCTTGAGGCTGGCGTAGAAGGCCGCCACCGTCTCGGCCTCGGAGAGCGTCAGCAGCAGGGATTCCTCGAACTCCAGGTCGAGCGCGGTCTCCAGATCGAGGATCAGGTTGCTGAGGCCGATGGAGTCGATCCCCACGTCCTGGATCGTCGCCTCCAGCGGCAGCGATGCGAAGGGCGTTCGCGACACGCCGTTCAGGGCGGTGGTGAGCGTCGCCTGCAGATGCTCGTCATCGAGATGCGCCATCGAGAGTCCTGTTGCTGCATGACCCTGCCACCCACTCCGGCGCGGGAAAGGGTCTCCACTGCGTCGGCGACCGTAGGCCGCATGCGGCAATATTACAACGACAGATTGCAATCGAGCAAGGCTATCAGTACAGCTTGAAGGCCGACGCGTGGCTAGTGGGCCGGCGGCTGTCCGCTTACGCATGAGGTCTGGAATTTGGACTGGTTTCCGCTCTCGCCCATCCAGGACTACCTCTGGCGCTCCTCCCAGGTCCGCCAGAGCTTTCCGGATATGAACGTGACGATGGCGGTCCTCGTCCCGTCCTGCCCTGACGTGGATGGTCTCGCCGTCAGGCTCGGCCGGTGTCTTCGCCGTCACGGCCCGCTGGCGGCCCGGTTCCAGGCCGCGGAGGGCGACGTCCGGCAGTCCGCGTCGGACGAGCCCCTGGCGATCCGGGTGGTCGACGCGGCCTCCTCCTCGTCTGCCGCCCCCCGCGCCGCCACAGCGGAGTCGACCCGCCGGCTGGCCTGGTTCGCGGAGCGCGGGATCGCGCCCGAGACCGCGGAAGCTGTCGCGACGCTCAGCGCCGCCGAGAAGGAGTATGCGTTCGACCTGCGGACGGAAGCGCCGACCCGCGTTTCGGTGATCCGCGACGGCGGCCCCGCGGCCACCGTCGTCTTCAACGCCCATCACATCGCCATCGACGCCCATGCGATGGGGCGGATCCTGCAAGACATCGACGCCGCCGCCCGCGGCGAGTCGGCCCTCGCGGACGTCGACCTTAGCTATTTCCAGTATGCCGGACAGCAGGCCGAAGTCGCGCGAGAGCGCGCCCCGAAACAGGCGCAGTATTGGTCGCGCCTGCTCGCCTCGGCGGATCGGCGGTGCGAGGTCCCGTTCTTCGACCGGCCTACCGCGCTGTGCGAAGTCGTCGAGCGGACGGCGCCGATCGGCGAGCAGGGACCCCAGCCCCAAGCGGCGTACTTCGCCGCCTTCGCCAGGGCGCTCGATGAACTGGGGCGACGTGGCGGCGTCCACATCCTCTCGACCCTGGCGAACCGCAGGCCGGCGCTCGAGAGCGACACCGTCGGATGCTACTTCAAGCACGTGGTCTTCTCGGCGCCGGATGATCCGAGCGCGCTCTCGGACAACGACCTGAAGGCCCACTTCGCCGTGCAGGCCCTGCGGACCTACCAGAACGTCGACGTCACCCTCGACACTCTGCTGGAGGCGGCGCGCGACGATGCAGGTCGCTACCCCGCCGTGGATGTCGGGCTCAATGTCCGGGACCTCAGCCACATGGCCCCGGGGGCGACCGGTGCGGCCGAGCTGGCCCCGCTCGGCAACCACGTCGCCCACGAGCGGCTCGGCGCGCACCTGCACCTGACCCGCATGCCTGGCGAGATGAGGGCGACCCTCGTCCACCGGCCGGACTGGCTGAGCCGGGACTTGGCGGAAGCCCTCGTCGACCGGGTCCTGCATCATACCGCCCACCTCGCCTGATAACGGGCGGCGCTAGGCCGCGAACTCCGGCTTGCGGTGCTGCGTCTCCTGGGTCCGCTGGGTCTGGCTCGCCTTCCGCACCACAAAGTCGCCCAGGTAGAGCTCGTCGAGGCCGCTTGAGAAGAACGTCCGCAGCGCGTCGAGCGTGGAGTTCACGATCGGCTCGCCCTTGAGGTTGAACGAGGTGTTGAGCACCACCGGCACGCCTGTGAGCCGGCCGAAGTTCTCGATCAGGGCGTGGAAACGCGGCGCGTCGGCCCGGTCGACGCTCTGGACCCGCGCGGTGCCGTCCGAGTGCACGATGGCCGGCGCCTCGGCCCGGAGCGCCGGCTTGGCCTTGAACGCCAGCACCATGTAGGGCGCGTCGGTGTGGCGTTCGAAGTAGCGCGGCATCTCCTCGGCGAGGATCGACGGGCAGAAGGGCCGCCACAGCTCGCGATACTTGATCGCCGCGTTCACCTGATCGCGCGCCGCGATCGTGCGGGGGTCGGCCAGGATGCTGCGGCACCCCAGCGCGCGCGGACCTGCCTCGGTGCGGCCCTGGACCCAGGCGATAATGCGTCCCGCCGCCAGAGCCTCTGCCGCGGCGCGCGGCGCGTCGTCGAGCTTTTCGTAGCGGACGCCGACGCGCAGCAGGTTCTCCTCCACCAGGTCGGGGTCATCGCCGGCCCCCAGGCCGAGATTTCGCACCTGTTCGGGCCAGTGCCCCTCGGCCCGATGGCATGCCAGGAAGGCCGATCCGGCGGCCGCGCCATTGTCGCTGCACAGCGGGTTGCAGAACACGTCCTCGACCTCGGCCATCTCGAAGAGCGCCTGGTTCATCTTCACGTTGAGGCCGACCCCGCCTCCCACGCACACCTTCCGCAGGCCTGTGGCGGCGACGGCCCAGCGGACGAGATGGCAGACCGTCTGCTCCAGCAGACGCTGCGCCTCGTAGGCGAGGCTCATGTGCCAGTCGTCGAGGTCGCCCGAACGGGTCCGCGGCGCGCGACCGAGCAACTCGGGCAGGGCGTCGGTGAACCGGGTGCTGAAACTGTGCGTCCCCCAGTGCAGGTAGCGGCCCTGGACCTGATAGCCGATGCCGTCGGGGTCGGGCGTGACGATCGCGCGCAATTTCTGGGCGATGTCCCGGTCCGGGATCCCGTAGGGCGCCAGTCCCATGACCTTGTATTCGCCGTCGTAGGCTTCGAAGCCGAGATACTCGGTGATAGCGGCATAGAACCAGCCCAGCGAGTGGGGCATTTCGCGGCGATAGATCTCAGCGATCCCGTCGCGGTCGCACCGCCACAATACCGTCGCCTCGGTGTCGCCCGAGCCGTCGATGGTGAGGCAGAGCGCTTCGTCGAACTTCGACTGCGAAAAGCTGTGGAAGGCGTGCGTGAAGTGGTGCGGAAGGCCGCGCACGGGCGGCAGGCGCTCGTCCGCGAACTCCCGTCGCAGCTTGTTGTGGTGGAATGTCCGCGCCGCCTCCAGTTGCCTCGATCCCAGGTTCGCGGCTTGCCAGGCCTGGGTGGCTGAATCGACCGGCCAGGTTGCGTTATAGGCTTCGAAGAAGCGTGCGATCGAACCGTCCGACGCGGCCTCAAGGTCCCAGTTCACGACGAGCTCGGTTATGTCCGACAGGCTTGCGCCAGCCTGCTCCAGGCAGCATCGGATCGCGTCGATCGGGTAGGCGTTCCTCGCGTGCTTGACGCGGGAGTGGCGCTCCTCCTCCGCGTAGGCCAGCAGCCGCCCCTTGCTCACGAGGGCCGCGGTCGGGTCGACGCCAAGGTTCAGACCGAGATAAAGGCCGTCCGTCATCCTGTTTCCCTTGCCAGATCCTCGGCGGACGCCGGGGCGTAGAAGCTGTTTCCTGCGGGGCCTGCTCGGCTCCAAGGCGATCCCTGGGCGCCGACCAGGGCGCCTTCGCCGACCAAACCGTCGAGCGCCGCGATGCTGTCCTCGGCATCGAACTGGACCCGGACGTCGAACCCCTCGGCGGGACGGCCGTCGAAGCGCCGGCCCACATAGGCGTGCAGCCGGTCGAGCCGGGGAAGGTCGATGCGTCCAGCCTCGGCTTGTGATCGGTGCAACGCAACCGCCGCAGCCTTCGCATCGCGGTCGCCGCCCAGCGGGCTGGCGAGCCGGGGCTCGAAGTCCGAGGCCAGCAGGGAATTGGGGATCGCGAAGCCCAGGATGACCGAGCCGCGGAACGCCGCCGCCACCAGGGCGGCGGTCGCCACATGGTCGTTGTGGCAGTCCGCCCGCGCGTGCGTCACGACCAGGTCCGGCTCGTCGAGGGTGCGCAGCACGCCCCGCAGCACCCCGACCGACTCGCGGGAGACCTGCAGATGGCCATCCGGCAGGCCGCAGAAGCGGATGGACGCCTCCGGCACGCCGAGGCTCTGGAGGGCGGCCAGACTCTCCTGCTCGCGGCGACGCGCGAGGGTTTCCTCGGCTTCCCGGGTCGTGGTGACTGCCAGGACCCGGTGGCCCAGTCGCGCGGCCTTGGCGACCAGACCGCCTGCGCCGAGTTCGATGTCGTCGTGGTGCGCGCCAACGAAGAGCATCGTGAGGCGACGAGGCCGGACAGACGCCACTTGCACTCCCATCCCCCATTCGCCATCTGAGAGCATCAACTCCCGCCACTCGTATGGCGCGTGTTGTTGAGCGCAATCTGTGATTGCACGATTGAAACTGTCAAGCTGACATTGCGATGGTCCGCGAACATTGTGAGGCTGGTCTTCCAAGGGATCTTGGAACAAGCTCAGGTCGCAGGATTGTGGTGCGCAACCGATGGGGCTTGACGTGGAGCGGGATTCGCAAAGTCCGTCAGAGATGACCCGGCCCTTGCGCCTGGCCCTGTGGTTCATGGCCTTCAACGCCCTGCTGGGCGTTGGTCTCTTCCTCCCCGCCGCGACGGTGCTCACCCAGCACGGTCTGTCGGAGGCTTGGGTGGGCGTGCTCGCCGGCGCCTTCCCCTTGGCCGAGGGTCTCTCGGCGATGGCCTATCCCATGCTGGTGCGCCGGATATCGCCTCGCATGCTGCTGCTCGTCGGCCAGCTGCTCTGCGCCGCCAGCTGCCTCTGCATCATCCTCTACGACCAGCCCGTCCTGCTGCTGCTGGGACGGATCCTGGGCGGGGCCGGAGGCGGGGCGGTGGCGATCGCCTATCACCTGGTCGGGAAGTTCGCCAAGGAGCCGGATCGCGTGCGCGAGTTCGGACAGCTCACTGCAGCCTCCACGGCAGGTCTGATGATCGGGCTGGTGATGACCTCGGTCGCGGCGGCCGCGTTCGGCGGTGAGTTGGGCCTGCGGATCGCGTCCCTGCTGGGCGCCGCGCTCAGTGTCGCCGGCATGATCGCCTGCGCCTCGGCGGGGATACCGGCCGCTGCCGACGCCGAAGCGCCGCGCCGGGCCGCCTTCGACGGCAAGGTCAATCTGCTCGTGATCTACGGGCTCAACTCCTTCGCCTATGTGGGCCTGAGCATCGCCGTCACCATCTGGACCGGCCTGCATGCCGAGCTCGGGGTGGGCGCCACCGGGCTGATCTTCCTTGGCCTCACGTCGCTCGCGGTGCTCTTCCAGGCGCAGGCCGCGGGGTTCGCCGCCGCGCGGATCGGGGCCGGCGCCACCGTGGCGGTCGGACTGGGGCTGTCCTGCGCCGGAGCCGCGATCTTCGCGGGCCAGGCGGGCCTCGTCCTGCCGATCTGTGGGCTGGTGATCGCCAGGCTGGGCTATTCGGTGGTGGTGCCCACGACCCTGTCGCTCATCCTGTCAGAAGGGCGCGCGGGCGGCGAACAGATGCGGGCGGGGTGGGCCATGTTCATCGCCAGCATCGGATCCTCGCTCGGGCCGGCTTCGGTGGGAGCCCTGTCGAGCCGGTACTCGCTCTCTGTCGCCGCGGCGGTCCTCGCCACCGCGGCCGCCGCCGGACTGATCGCATCGCTTGCTTTCTGGGCGCGGCATCGCGCCGTTGGCTTCGCGCCGTCGAAGAGCCGCTGACATGTCCGACACCGACGCCGCCAGCTTCCGGTGGGGCCGCACCGACACGCCGGGCGGGCCAGAAGCCTCCAGCGAGGCGGACGTCCGCGCCCACGCCGCCACGCTCTGGGACTTCCACGCGCGTGGGGACTCCGTCGAGGCCATGGCGGCCATTGTCTGTCTTGGCAGCTATGACCTGCGCGTGGCGCACCGGTCCGCCGACCTCGCGCTCGCCCATCTCGGCGCGCGCATCGTGGTGAGCGGCGCCTACGGGAACTGGACGCGCGGCGTGTTCCCCGCCACCGAGGCCGAGATCTTCGCCAAGGTCATGACGGAGCGGGGCGTGCCGAGCGCGCGCATCGCCCTGGAACCCCGCGCCACCAATATCGGCGAGAACATCGCCTTCGCACGAGACATGCTGCAGTCCGTCGCCGGGGAGGTCGTCGTGTTCGTCACCAAGCCCCAGACTCAGGGCCGGGTCCGCGCCACGGCGCCGATGCACTGGCCCTCCATCCGCGCGCGGGTGACCGCGCCACTGCTGCGCATGGAGGACTACGAGACCGAGGATGCTGGCCTGGGCCCGCTGATCGAGGAGATGGTCGGCGACCTGGATCGGATGATCGCCTACCCCGCCCTGGGCTTCCAGGTTCCAGTCGACGTGCCCGCCTCGGTATTGTACGCGTTCGAAGCACTCAAGGCTGCGGGCTACACCAAGCACTGCCTCGGGACGTCAACCCGCGGCGATCCGGGCGGCCTTCCGGCCCTAAGACAGAGCTGAGCGTTCCGGACAACCCCACATTGCTGCGACACCCCGTCACTCGGGGAATCTACTTAAGCATTCGTCCCGGATTTCCAGGCGCCGAATCACTGTGGTTCTTACTCGTTAACCATACGGATTAACGACGAAAGACGGGCCACGGATGATCCCAGGACACTTCTCAGACACGTGCGCGCCCCGGGGGCTGGGACGCCGTGTCGAGACGATGTCCTAGGGCTGGGGACGACCATGGGTGGCAAGGTTCTGATCATCGACGACGACGCGGCGCTGCTGCGGCTGATGTCGATGGCGTTTCAACAGGCGGGTTACCAGACGGTGGCCGCCGACAATGGCCGGGCGGGGATCCGCATGGCCGGGGCGCACAAGCCCGACCTGGTGGTGACCGATATCGTCATGCCCGACATCGAGGGCATCGGCTGCATCCGGGCCATCAAGCAGGGTGCGCGGCCGCCGAAGGTGATCGCGATCTCCGGCGCCGGCCGGGCCCGCGGCGCCGACTACCTGAGCTGGGCGCGCCATCTCGGCGCGGACGAGGTGCTGGCCAAGCCCTTCCGCATGTCCGAGCTCATGAAGATTTCCAAGTCCGTGATCGCCAAGCCGGCCATCAACGCAATCAAACTTTAGAGGGACGCCGAATGCATATCCTCCTGGTGGAAGACAACGAAGCCACGGCCAAGAGCATCAAGCTCATCCTGGGCGCCGAGGGTCACAACGTCTCGATGACGGCCTCCGGGGAGGAAGCCGTCGAGCTGGCCGAGATCTACGAGTATGACGCCATCCTGATGGACCTCGACCTCGAGGACATCACGGGCGTGGAGGCGCTGCGCGAACTTCGCGTGAAGAAGAACGCCACGCCGGTGATCATCCTGTCGGGCACGGCCGACGTGGAGACCAAGGTCTCGAGCCTGGCCGCCGGCGCCGACGACTACATGACCAAGCCGTTCCACAAGTCCGAACTCAGCGCCCGGATCAACGCGGTGGTGCGCCGCTCGCGCGGGCACGTGGAGTCGATCCTCCGCACCGGCCTGATCGAGCTGAACCTCAACACCAGGACCGTCGAGGTGGCGGGCCAGCAGATCCACCTGACCCCCAGCGAGTACAAGATGCTGGAGCTGCTCTCGCTCCGGAAGAACACGGTGCTCACCAAGGAGGCCTGCCTCAACCACCTCTACAACGGCCTCAGCGAGCCGGAGATCAAGATCATCGACGTCTTCATCTGCAAGCTGCGCAAGAAGATCGCGGCGGCGGCCGGCGGCGACAGCCAGATCGAGACGGTGTGGGGCGGCGGCTACATGCTGCGCGACGTGAAGCCCGAGCGCCTGGCGGCCTGATCCGGCGGCCCGATGGATTGCGCGGCGGCCGGCTCCGGAAGGAGTCGGCCGTCTTCGTTTTGGGCCCACGCCGTGCGGCGACCCGCCGCTCCGTAAACCTACGTAAGTAGTGGTCTCGGGGTGTCAGCGACGCTGGCGCGTGCTCTTGATTCGGTCGGCCACAATTTGGCCATGGATAAGGCAGGACGACGGCAGGCCATGGGAACCGACGGCTTCGCGGCAAGGGACGGGACGGGCGGTCGCCAGGCGGCTCGCACATCCGCGCAGCCCGGCCGCCGCCCAGCGGTCGTCCGCCGGAGCAGCGAGGCCCGCGCCGCGACGCCCGATCCCCGCCTCGAAGCGCGGCGCCGCCAGACCGGGGTGCTGGTCCACGATTTCAACAATCTGCTGAACGTCATCCTGGCGGCCAACGAGGCCCTGGCCGCGCAGCTGCCGGAAAACTCCGACGGCTACGAACTGGCCCGCATCAGCCAGGAGGCCGCCGAGAAAGGCGCCGAGCTTCTGGCGCGCCTCGCCGACCTGTCGCGGCCCGAGGCGAACGACGCCGTCGTGGACGCGGCCGAGGTCGCGGTGACCACGGCCCGGCTGGCCCAGGTGTCGACGGCCTCGTCGGTCACGGTGGTGGCCCTGGCGATGCCCGAGCCGCTGGCCTGCTGCGCCGACCGCGGCGGCCTGGAGTCGGCGCTGCTCAATCTCTGCGTCAACGCCGGGCACGCCATGCCGGACGGCGGCGCCATCCAGGTCGCGGTCTCGGCCGCGATGCTGGACGACGGCGCCTATGTGGCGTTCTCGGTGGTCGACGCCGGCGTCGGCATGTCGGCCGAGACCCTGGCGCGCGCCACCGAACCCTATTTCACGACCCGCGCGGGACGCGGCGGCACCGGCCTGGGGCTCAGCGGCGTGCGCGACTTCGCCCGGCGCTCGGGCGGCGCGCTCAAGCTGGTCTCGCAGGAAGGCCGCGGCACCACCGCGACGCTCTACCTGCCGCGCGCCTAAGGTCAGTCGAAATTCGAGCGGCTGACGGATGAAGGGTCGCGCGCTCCGCCATCCGGCTCAGCGCGCGCCGCAGGCGCTGTCCAGTTTGACCACGAACCACACGAACCACACGAACGGGTCCAGTCCGGATCGATCGTTGTGACATCTCCTGCTTGTTCGTGTGGTTCGTGTGGTTCGTGGTCAAATCTCTTTGGCGCTGGCGCGCCATGGCGGCGGGACGGTCAGCGTGACCTCTCAACCGATCTGCCGCGCAGGATGCGGAAGTGTTGTTCGCCTAAGCCGCCCCGGCCGTGATGGTCGAGCGGATCAGGTCGGACAGGCTGTCGGCGCGCATCTTCGACATCACGTTGGCCCGGTAGATCTCCACCGTCCGCGGACTGATCTCCAGGGTGGCGGCGATGACCTTGTTGCTGGCGCCGTCGATGATCAGGTCCAGCACCTGGCGCTCGCGCGGCGTGAGGCTTTCCAGCCGGCGCTGGATGCGCGTGCGGGCCGCGCCCGCGTCCACGGCCGCGTCGTTCTCCTCCAGGCAGTGGCGCACCACCCGCAGGATCAACTCGCTCTCGTAGGGCTTCTCGATGAAGTCGACGGCGCCGGCCTTCATGGCGTCGACGGCCCGACTGACGTCCGCGTGACCGGTGATCACTATCACTGGTAGTATGCAGCCGACCCCCTTCAGCGCCCGGATCAGCTCGATGCCGTCCATGCTGGGCATGCGTAGATCGGTGATGATGCAGCCCCGCGCGTCGGGGTTGAAGGTGGCGAGGAAATCGTGGGCGGAGGCGAAACCCCGCGAGGTCAGGCCATCCGACTTGAGCAGCATGACAAGCGAATCCCGAGCGGCGTCGTCATCATCGACGACGGACACTGTTCGATCCGCCCCTCCGCTCGCCATCGTCACCTGCCCGCGCCAATACAAAACTAAAAGCGGCGCCACCCAGCCGGCTGGATTCTACCCAGATCCGTCCCTTGTGATTTTCGACTATAGCACTGGAAATGGAGAGGCCTAGCCCCATGCCCTCGGGCTTTGTGCTGGCCAAGGGCTGAAACAACCGGTCGGCGACCGCTTCGTCGATTCCCGGACCACTGTCCTCGACTGTCGTGACAAGTTGGGCCTCAGACTCCAGCCGGGTCGAAATGTTAATCTGCCGGTTCGGGTACTTCGTCACAGCTTCGATGGCGTTGCGCGCCAAGTTGACCACCAGCTGTTGAATCTGGATGCGGTCGGCGATCACCGTGTCGTCGCCCTTATAGAGATCGTAGACGAGTCGGACGTTCGCATCGCGCGCCATCAGGGCGATGATGAAGTCGACCTCGCCGATCATCCCCGACAGGCTTTCGGGCTTCTGCAGGGTGCCGCCGCGGTTGGCCAGATCGCGCATGGTGCGGATGATCTCGCCGGCCCGGACGGCCTGGTCTCCCGCGCGGGCCACCGCGTCCACCAGATCGTCGTCGTCCAGCTCCATCCGGGCGATCAGGTTGCGGGCCGCGCGGAGATAGTTTGCGACGGCCGACAACGGCTGGTTGAGTTCATGCGCCAGCACCGAGGCCATCTCGCCCATGGAGTTCGCGCTCCACACCTGGGTGAGCTGTTCGCGAAGGTCCTCCGACCGGCGCTCGGCCTCCTGGATCGAGGTCAGGTCGCGCACGACCATGGTCAGCAGCCGGCGGGACGCGATGGTTACCTCGCCGATCCGGACCTCCATCGGGAAAGTGATCCCATCCTTCCTAAGGCCGGTGAGCTTGCGGTAGCTGCCGGAGACGTCGGCGTCGTCGCCCACCGTCCCGCCGGTCAGGGCGCCATCCTCGTGCGGCGGCATCAGGCGGTTGACGTTCTGGCCGACCACCTCGGAGGCGGCCCACCCGAACAGCCGCTCGGCGGGATGGCTGAAGCTCTGGATCACGCCGCGGTCGTCGATCAGGATCAGGGCGTCGGCGACGATCTCGAGGCTGGCCTGCAGCAGCTCCTCGCGCTCGGCCTGGTCGGCGATGATCTCTGCGGCGGCGTTCCGCTGGGCCATGAGCGAGCGCACCCAGGCAGTGATCCCCAGTCCCAGGGCCAGGAACAGCGCCGCGCGCGTACCGCGCTCCAGCAGCGGCATGCCCGCCATTCCGTCGAGGGTGAAGCCGCCCGCGGTCATCAGCAGGGCGGCCGTGAGGGTCGCGCCGGCCCCGCCATAGGCGGCGCATGCGAGCAGCGCCGGCCCGCAGAACAGATAGACCGAGTGGCCGAACATCGGGCGCAGCGCGTAAAGCGCGGCCAAGGCAGCCGCGGACACGCCGATCGCCAGGAGCTGACCTCTAAGAACGCCGAGGACCGAGCTCGAATTTGCCACGCCGGTTGTGCGATTTCCCGTCCACAACCTAAAATGCATTCTACATTCCGCGCCGGCCCCGTTTCCGGCAAACGTGTTGTGCTAAAAATTAACGAGCTAAGCAATTACGTACAACTACAT
>Ga0255338_1000887_pt1 | contig 70592 bp, 69 predicted proteins | sample MeOH1_35cm_T4_19_FD_203715 | JGI IMG/M metagenome (GOLD analysis project Ga0255338, IMG submission 203715) | Sandy soil microbial communities from University of British Columbia, Vancouver, Canada - MeOH1_35cm_T4_195 | ecosystem: Engineered > Artificial ecosystem > Sand microcosm > Unclassified ... | reverse complement strand
CTTCTTGGCGATCTCGTCGATGCGCGTCAGCGGCATGTCGAGCACGCGGCCGACGTCGCGGATGACGAGCTTGGCGCCGAGCGAGCCGAAGGTGATGATCTGCGCCACGCATTCCTTGCCGTACTTCTCGCGCACGTATTGGATGACGCGGTCGCGCCCCGTGTCGGCGAAGTCGATGTCGAGGTCGGGCATGGACTTGCGGTCCGGGTTCAGGAAGCGCTCGAAGAGCAGGCGATGCTCGAGAGGGTCGGCGTTCGTGATGCGCAGCGCGTAGGCGACGATCGCCCCGGCGCCGGAGCCGCGGCCGGGGCCGACGGGCACGCCGATGGAGCGGGCGTGCTTGATGAAGTCCCAGACGATGAGGAAGTAGCCGGAGAAGCCCATGCGCTTGATGACGCCGAGCTCGTAGGTCAGGCGCTCGGCGTATTCCGGCCGGTAGCCGGCGGGGAAGCGTTCTTTGAGCCCCTCGAGGCACAGGTGCTCGAGGTAGGAGTCTTGATCGTACCCGGGAGGGACTTTGAACTCGGGGAGGAGCATCTGATCCATCGGGATCTTGAGGTTGCACATCTCCGCGATCTTGAGCGTGTTGCTCAGGGATTCGGGGGCGAAGCCGCCGAAGAGCTTGTGCATCTCCTCGGGGGACTTGATGTAGAAATCGTGGGAGTCGAACTTCAGGCGCTCGGTGTCGGCCATCTTGCGGCCGGTGGCGATGCACACGCGCGCGTCGTGGGCCTCGTGGTCGTCGGGCTTCCAGTAATGGCAGTCGTTGGTCGCGACCAGGGGGATGCCGGTCCGCTTGTTGAGCTCGAGCAGGGCCGCGGTCACCTGCTTCTGCTTCTCGATTCCGTGGTCCATGATCTCGAGGTAGTAGGAATCCTGCTCGAGATTATCGCGGAACCACGTCACCAGCTTCTCGGATTGGGTCAGATCCCCGGAAAGAATGGACTGGTTCAGCTCGGACTTGAGACAACCCGACAGAACGACAAGACCCTTGGAGTGCTTGGCGAGCAGCTCCTTGTCGATGCGCGGGTCGTAGTAATAACCTTCGGTGAACGCGATGGAGCACAGCTCCATCAGATTCTGGTAGCCCTCGAAGTTCTTGGCCAGGACCGTCAGGTGGCAGTTCTCCTTCTGGGAATGCCCCCGGTCGAAGCGCGTGCCCTTGGAGATGTACATCTCGCAGCCGATGATCGCCTTGAGCCCGACGGCCTTCGCGTTCGAGTAGAACTCGACGGCGCCGTACATGTTCCCGTGGTCGGTGACCGCGAAGCCCTTGGCCCCGGAGTTGGCGAGGTCCTTGAGCGCCTGGGAGGGCTTGCCGTCCTTGTCCGACAGCCGGATGACCCCGTCCATCAGGGAGTATTCGGAGTGGTTGTGGAGGTGGACGAACTCGGGCTTTGACATGGAGGCGCGCGCGGGAGTACATCATACCAAATGCCGTCGACGGCGGCCCTTTGCTACAATGCGCGCGATGGCAAAGCGCGACACGCACCTGGTCGAGACCTTCGTCAGCAAGAAGACGGTCTGGCGCGGCCGGGCGGTCAACTTCGACGTGGACACGGTCAAGCTCCCCAACGGGAAGCTCGCCACGCGCGAGTACATCTCGCATCCCGGCGCCGTCGGCGTCGTGCCTTTCCTCGACAAGGACACCGTCGTGCTCGTCCGCCAGTACCGCCACCCCGTCGGCGAGGTGACCCTCGAGCTTCCCGCCGGCAAGATCGACCCGCGGGAGTCCATCCTCTCCTGCATCAAGCGCGAGCTCGCCGAGGAGACCGGCTACACCGCCTCCAAGTTCACCCCGCTGATCCGCTACTGGCCCACCCCCGCCTTCGCCGACGAGGTCCTGCACCTGTTCGTCGCGACCGGTCTGAAGGCCGGCAAGGTGAACACCGACGACGACGAGTTCCTCGAGGTCGTGCGCATGCCCTTCAAGAAGGCCGTCGAGCTGGTGCGCCGCGGCAAGATCCGCGACTCGAAGACCGTCGTGGGTCTCTTAGCTTGCGCGTCATATGGAAGAAATCTCCGTCGTAAGGACGTCGTTTGAAACCTGAGGAGATCCAAACGTGGGATTCGTTTCTTAAAAGGACGCCGCTGTTCGCGGGCCTGTCCGTCGAGGACCTGAGCAAGCTCGCCGCCCGCCTGCAGCTGCTGTCGCTGCCCAAGGGTGCCACCATCTTCAAGCAGGGCGACGAGTCCGACGCGCTGTACCTGATCGTCTCCGGCCACGCGCGCCGCTACCGCGCCGTCGACGGGCAGGAGACCCTCGTCGCCTACCTCGGCCGCGGCGACGTCATCGGCGAGACCGGCATGCTCACGGGCGGCCCGCGCTCGGCGACCGTGCGCGTGGACGCGACGAGCGAGCTGCTCAAGCTGCCGCGCAAGGACTTCGAGGAATGCCTGCGCGAGCACCCGCCGATCCTGCTGCACCTCTCCCGCACCCTCGCCAGCCGCCTCATCGAGGGCGGCCAGGCCGCGGCCAAGCCGTCCGCGGAGCAGGCCCGCCTCGTCGCGCTGGACTGCGCCCTGCCTCGCCGCGACCGCGCGCTGATCGCCTGGCGCCTCGGCGCGGAGCTGGCCGCCCAGACGCGCAAGAAGGTCCTCGTCGTGGACCTGGCTCCGGAGCCCGGCGATATCGCCCGCGCCGCGGGGCTCAAGCCCGCGCCCGTGGCCGAGACCGCCCTGCGGGCGGCGAACCTGCGGGACCCCTCGGCGCTCGCCGCCCTCGCCCAGGAGCACCCGTCGGGCGTGCGCATCCTCTCCGTGTCGCCGGCGACTTTGGGCGGGCGGCTGTTCAGCCAGCTGTACCTATTCCTTAATGCGGTGCGCGACAGCCACGAGCTCGCCTTGCTGTGCCTGGGCGGGCCGCGCGGCGACGTCGAGCGCGCGGCTCTGACCGAGGCGGACCTGATCCTCATGGCCGGCTGCGACGCGATGCGCCCGCAGTACCGCCACATGGAGGTCGAGGTGCCGCCGCTGGCCGAGGAGCCTCGCCGCCTCTTGCGCCTGTGGATAGGGGACTTGGAGCCCGAGGACGCGCCGCTCCTCATCGGCGCCGAGCGCGTCGTCGTGCCGTGGAGCGAGGCCGCCGTCGAGGCCTACGAGAAGGACGGCCGTTCCGACTCCGCCTTCGCCGTCGAGCCCAAGGCCGCCAAGGCCATCGGCCGCCTGGCCCGCCGCCTGGGCGGCGTGCAGGTGGGGCTCGCGCTGGGCACCGGCGCGGCGCTCGGCCATTCGACGATCGGCGTGCTCAAGGTCTTGAAGCGCGAGGGCATCCCCGTCGACATGATCGCCGGAACCTCGATGGGCTCGCTCATCGCGGGCTGCTACGCCGCCGGCTACGAGCCCGAGGAGATCGAGCAGCTGGCGATGCGCATCGACAAGGCCTGGGTGTACGAGAACCTGTTCTGGGACATCACCGTGCCCCGCTCCGGCCTGTTCGCCGGCGACACCTTGCTGCGCTTCATCCGTTCCTACATGGGCTCGCGCGAGTTTTCCGACATGGAGCTGCCGTTCGCCTGCGTGGCCGCCGACATCGAGACCGGCGAGGAGGTCGTCCTCAAGCAGGGCCGCGTCGCCGAGGCCATCCGCGCCTCGTGCGGCCTCCCCCTGATCTTCGAGCCGACCCAGCTCTCCGGGCGCTGGCTCGTCGACGGCGGCATCGTCAACCCGGTGCCGACGCGCGTCATCTCCGACATGGGCGCCGACATCCTGCTCGCCGTCAACCTCACCATGCCCGCCGGCGAGCGCAAGACCAAGGTCCACGAGCGCCACAGCCGGCGCCTCCTGGACCAGCCGCTCAACCTCGAGACCTTGCGCCAGGCCGCGATGCCGGTCCTGCCCAAGGCCTTCCGCGCCCCGAACTTCCCGGAAGTGTTCTTCCAGATGATCTACACGATGGAGTACGAGGTCGCCCAGTCCCGCCTCGACATCGCGCACGTGACCATGTTCCCCGACCTGAAGGGCTTCTCCTGGACCGAGCTGCACCGCGCCGGCGAGATCATCCGCGCCGGCGAGCGCGCCGCCGAAGAGGCGCTCCCGCGCCTGAAAGCCCTGATCCCCGCCTTCCGCCCTTAATTGGTGTCAGGCTTGTCGTTCTTTGCATAACTCCCGAGTTATGCAAAGAACGACAAGCCTGACACCATTCTATCTACGGCCGCCTTCGGCGTTGACGAGGGAGAGATGCGCGCCGTCGAGGTCGCCGGAGGCGATCTGGCCGAAGATGCCCAGGAAGCGGGAGAGCTTGCCGCGGCGGTTGGCGACCTCGCGGCCGTAGGAGGTGGCCTTGGCGTACTTCATGAGGAGGTCGTCGAGGAACTCGCGCCAGCGGGGCTGCTTGAGGACGGCCTCGCCCACGCGGAAGGGGACCAGGCGGTAGTCGGAGATGTCGCGCGAGATGTTGCGGCGCAGGCCCGAGTTCTCGGCCATCATCTTGTCGATCTCGCCGACGCGCGAGAGCCACGCGTCGGTCTGCAGGGCGTCGAGCGAGGCCTGGGCGTTGGCCTTGAGCTTGGCCAGGCGGTCCTGGTAGGAGTTGCCGCGGCGCTTGTACGACTCGCGCACCGGGGCGGGCGCGGGGACCGCGTCGATGGCGGCGAGCAGGTCGGCGGTGAGGAAGCCCTCCTCGGACTCGATGCGGGCCAGCTCCTCCTCGAGGGCGGCGACGGTGAGCCAGCGCGAGGCCTCGCGCTGGCGGCCGGAGAGCTCGACGAGCAGGCCCTTCGTGATCTGGCTCGGGTCCTTGGCCTTGTCGGCGGCGGCCTCGAAGGCGGAGAGCGCCGCGCGGGCCCGGGCGTTGGCGGCGGCGCGCGCGGCGAAGCGCTTCTTGAGCTTGTCGGCCGGGACCTTGGCGAGCAGGCGCGCCTCGAGGCCGGGGTCCTTCATGTCGCGCTCGGTCAGCTGGACGCCGGCCATGGTCGCGAGCTCGGCGATGCGCGCGCGGCGCAGGCGCTCCTCGAGGTTGCCAAGGTCGTACTTGAGGCCGAAGGCGGGATAGGACAAGGTCGCGTGGTCGAGCTTGCCGGTCTCGATGAGAGCGGGCGCCCCCGGCGGGCGGCGCGTGTTGAGGGCGCTCTGCAGGGCCATGAGCTGGGGGGAGTAGCCGCGGATGTTCCCGGCGGAGAGGCGGTCGTAGAAGGAATTCGCGAGCGCGGGGCTGGCGGGAGTCTCGGAGCCGCCGGGCTTGCCCTCGGGCGCCTGGCCGGTGATGACGCGCTCGCCCTGGGAGCCCTTGCCCTCGAAGAGGTTGCGCAGCGCCTCGCGCCTCTCCTCCTCGCCGGCCTGCTGGTCGCCCAAGGTCGTCAGCTTCGAGGTCTTCGCCGCGCTCTTGAGGACCCCGTACGCGCCGCGGTCGGTGTTGTTGCGCCGGATCGTCTGACGCAGATGCTTGACCAAGGTGTTCTCGAAGACATGCGTCCCCTCGGATTCGTCTTTGGCCAGCCCCAACGCGATTTCGGAGGCCGAACGCAGGTCGCTCGTGACCCAGGCCCTCACGTCTGCGCGCTTCTTGCCCTCGTCCTTCTCCGAGCTGATGGCCGCGGCGATCTTGGATTGGAGTATCCGATCCACCAAGGCTTCTTGAAGTCCCGGGTCGCCCTCGAGCTGCCGGCGCATCGCCTCGACTTCTTCCGTGCGATCGCCCTCGACAGCCGTTCCGGCCGGCGCCGACGAGGGCTCTCCTTCTTCAGCGCCGGCCGAAGCTCCAACCAAAAGTAAGGCCAGTAGCGTGGCCCTCACTTGGTTACTCCTGTCGTTGCCGTTGATTTCACCGTCGAAAAACTGAACACGTCTCTCCGTCCCGACCTCACGACCCCGTCATCCCCGATCCTCGCCAGCCCCAAAGTGAGATCCGAAGTCTCTATGTCCTTGCGCGCTTTCGTCCACAGGTCGAAGAACGAATGCGTGTCGCTCTTGTCCGGCACCCCCCAGCGCGCGACCGCGTACCGTCCTCCCGGCGTCAGCGCGATGCTCACCAGCCGCGGGAACGGCCCCGCCTTGAGCGTCGTCCCGCCCGCCCAGTCCCGCGCCTCCATCGACCACGACTCCCCGAAGTGGCAGGCCAGCAGTATCACCTTGGAGTCGTCGGAGAACACGGCCGGCTCTCCTTTCTCGGGCAGGTCCACGGAGTCGTCGCTCCACACGGTCTGCCCCGTCGAGCCGTGTATGCGCAGCACGCGCCGGCTCTCGAGCATCTTGCTGCGCGCCGGGTTCCAGGTGAGCTTGCGCTCGAGCGTCCAGGCCGCGCGCCCGTCGGGGGACACGCCGCCCGTCACCTCGCGCGAGACGACGCCGGCGTCCTCGCGCAGGAGGCCGATCTCGAAGGCCAGCTCCCCGGCGGAGTCGTAGAGGACCAGCGACTTGCCCTGCTTGGACCAGCCCGGCGTGGAGTGACCCACCGCCATGTCGGGCAGAGCGGGGCCGTCCGCCGCGTGAGCGGGGGCAGCCGCCAGCGCCGCCGCGAGCAGAGCGGCGATCACTTCTTCTTGCCCTCCGGCGGGGCGGCCTCGACGAAGACCTTGCCCCGCACGCGCTCGAAGGCGCGGATCTTCCAGGGCTGGGCGATGGCCTGGGTGGCGAAGCCGGTCGGGTCCTTGACGCGGTAGCGCACGATCACGTCCATGCCCTTGGGCACGGGGTCGAGGAACTCGACGGTGTAGCCGCCCGTCGGGCGCTCGCCCGCGAACACGGCGACGGCGAAGAACTTCTTGAAGTCGAGCGGCGGCGCGTCCTGGCCGATCGTCAGCCACAGGCGCGTCCAGGCGCCTTCGTCGGCCGCCACCTCGGTGCCGGGGTCGATGGGCCCGCCGTACTGTCCTTTCCACTCCATGGGCTTCTCCGATTTCTTCGCGTGCGCCGCCGTGCCGCTCAGGACCAGCGCCGCCGCCACGAGCCACTTAATCATGACTGCCTCCCACGACGAGCTTGGGCATGCGGATGGTGGGCTGTCCGTCGCTGACCGCCACGTTCTGCCCTTCCTTGCCGCACACGCCGATGCCCCAGCCGATGTCCCAGCCCACGCGGTCGATGGAGCGCAGGGCCTCGGTGCCCACGCCGAGCAGGTTGGCGTCGCGCACGAGATGCGTGACCTTCCCGTTCTCGACGCGCCAGCCCTCGTCCACCTCGAAGACGAACTCCCCGCTCGCGGTGTCCACCTGGCCGCCGCCCATGCGGGTGACGAGCAGGCCTCTCTTCAATTCCTTGATGATCCTGGCCGGGTCGTCCTTGCCCGGCGCGATGTAGAGGTTCGACATGCGCGGGATCGGCCGCGCGGCGAAGGACTCGCGCCGGCCGTGGCCGTTGGAGGGGCGCCCCTCGCGCAGGGCGGTGGCGCGGTCGTAGAGGAAATCGGTCAGCACCCCGTTCTTGACGAGCTCGGTGGGCCTGGCCTCGACACCCTCGTCGTCGAAGACGAAGGAGCCGCGCTGGAAGGGCAGGGTCGGGTCGTCGATGACGGTGATAGTGTCCGGCGCGACCGCCTTGCCGCGCATGCCGCGGTAGGCGGGCGACGAGCCCTCCTGCACGTGGTCCACCTCGAGGGAGTGGCCGATCGCCTCGTGGATGAAGGTCCCGCCGGCGGAGGCCGCGAGGATGACCGCCATCTCGCCCGCCTTGGCCTTCGGCGCGTCGAGCTTGGCGAGCGCGCGCCCGGCGGCCCGGCGCGCGGCCTTCAGCGCCGATTCGTCGTCGAAGACCTCCCAGCCGCGCTGGGCGCCGACGACCTCGTAGCCGGTCTGCAGCACCCCGTCGCGCTCGGCGACGACGGACACGGTCATGTTCGTCGAGACGCGGCTCTGGAACAGGTCGGAGCCGTCGCTGTTGAGCACGCGCGTGTCCTTGCGCCGGTCGCCGTACACGGCGGTCACCTGGCGCACGAGGGGGGACATCTCGCGCGCGGCGCGGTCGACGGCGCGCAGCAAGGCCAGCTTGCGCTCGATCGGCACCGCCGCCGGGTCGATGCGGCAGGAGGCCGCGGCGGCGCGCGGCGCCGGGAAGGCGGGCCCGCGCCCGGACGCGCCGGGCGAGAGCTTCTCGCGCAGGCGGGCGGCGGCGGCGGGGGAGGCGTCCTGGGCGCTGCCGAACAAAGTCTCGACGCGGGAGCCTTCCTTCTTCAAAAGCCTCAGGCTGAGGCCGCGCTCGGAGCTGGCGCCGATGTCTCGCACCGCGCCGTCCTCGAGGCGCGCGGTGGACCAGCGCCACTCCTCGAGGAACGCCTCGCCGTAGTCGGCCCCGGTCAAAGACGGGCCGTAGCCGGCGGCGTCGCCGCCGATCAAGCGTCCCTCTTGCGCGGCAAGGTCAAGGTGACCGTGGAGCCCGCGCCGAGCTTGGAGCGCAGGACCGCGGAGCCGCCGTGCAGCTCGGCGACCTTGCGCACGAACGCGAGGCCCAGGCCCATGCCGTCCTGCTGGCCGGTGAAATCCTTCTCCACCTGGTGGAAGCGGGAGAACACCTTCTCCAGATCTTCCGGAGGCACGCCCGGCCCGGTGTCGGCCACCGTCACCGCGGCCCAGTCGCCGGTGCCCTCGGCGCGCAGGGAGGCGAGGGGGGAGTGCTTCTGATTGAACTTGATGGCGTTGTCGAGGAGGTTCTTGAGCGCCTCGGTGACCAGGCGCCGGTCGCCCACGACGACGAGGCCCGTCGCCGGGGCGTCCACCGTGGCCGCGCGCTCCGCGATCTTCTCCGACAGCCCGGCGACCGCGTCCTTGACCGCCTCGTCGAGGGGGAAGGGCTCGGAGTTGATCTGCGTGTCGGGGCTCTCGATGGTCGTGTAGCTCAGCAGCTTGTCGACGAGCTCGCTGACCTTGCCGCCCTGGGAGCGGATCGTCTTCACCGCCTTGGCCCACATCGGGTCGGTGTCGGTGTTGACCTCGTCCATCAGGATGTCGGCGAAGCCCGTCACCGCCGCCAGCGGGGTGCGCAGCTTGTGGGAGATCAGGCTCAGGAAGGTGCGCTTGAGCTTCTCCTGGCGGTGGGCCTCGGTGCGGTCGCGGAAGACGAAAAGGCGCCCCTCGCTGTCGCCGAGGGGGGCGCGCGTGACGCGGCCCTCGAGCACCAGCATGGTCGGCTCCTTGCGCACGGCGGCGAAATCCAGCACCGGCTTCTCGCCGGAGAGCAGCTCCGCGATCGAGGGGGTCACCACCATGCCGTTGAGACCGTCGGCGAGCTCATGAAGTTCCGCGCCGAGCAGGCGGGAGGCGGCCTCGTTGGAGAGCAGGACCTTGCCCGTCTCGTCGGTGAGCGCCGCGCCGTCGGTCATCTGCGCGAACACGGTGGCGAGCTTGAACTTCTCGTCCTTGAGCGAGGTGAACAGGCGCGCGTTCTCGATGGCCACCGCGGCCTGGGAGGCGAAGGCCTCGAAGGCGAGCCGGTCGGCCTCGGAGAAGTCCCCGCCGCGCTTGTTGATCGCCTCCAGCACGCCCACGAGGTGGCCCTTGATCATCATGGGCACGGCGAGGATGGAGCGGGTCACGAAGCCGGACTGCGCGTCCATCGCCGGCGACCAGCGCGGGTCCTGGCGCACGGCGTTGATGATCTCGGGCTTGCGGCTCTTGGCCACCGAGCCGGCGATGCCCTGGCCGAGCTTGAGGCGCACGGCGGACGCCTGCGGGCCGAGGCCCAAGGCGACGTCGAAATACAGCTCCTGGGTCTTCTCGTCGAGCAGGAGCAAGGACGCGCTCTCGGCGTCCACGACCTTCGTGGACAGCTCCAGCACCGACGTCAGAAGCTCCCCGATCTCGAGCTTGGAGGACAGCAGCCTCCCGACCTCGAGGAGAAGCTCTAAAGTATCCGCGTTCGTCGTCGGCATATCTTGGTTAACCTACCAAATCCTCACCCGCCGGGGCTTGGGCTCGCTGCCCGGGTCGGCGTCGAAGGTGTACTCGAAGGGGTTGGCGCGGGGCAGGACGAGGCTGGCGAACCTGAGGTCGTTGACGGTCACGGTCGAGCCTCCCCCGGCCTTGGGCTCCACCGTCCACACCGGCGCCTTGAAGAAGCCCGTCAGCCGCCGCCCGAACGGCGTCTCCTTGGCGGCCAGCGCCGGCCCCGTCATGCCGTCGTCGCGCAGCACGGGCCCCGGGGTCACCGTGCGCTTGGACGCGTCCACGAGGTACTCCTTCCACTCCCCTTCCGCCTTCACCACCCCGCGCCAGCGATGGGCGCCGAGCGGCTCCGGGAAGGCGTACTGGAAGCCCGCTCCGCCCGTCTCCTGGGCGAGCAGGGCCAGCGCCATCTGACGGGCCGTGAAGGCCATGGACAGGTAGAACGCGACCGAGACCAAAGCCGCCTGGCACAATCCTCCCAGCTGCGGCCGCCACGATTCCTTGAGCCGGGCCAGGTGCGGCGCGGCCAGGAACCCCGCCAGGGCCAGGTCGATGATGAAGACGATCGCCAGCTCCGGCCGCGCCGTCGAGAACGGCCACAGCAGCTGCACGCCGAAGGAGTTGATCAGGTCGAAGAACAGGTGGCCGCCGCAGTTGACGGCGATGATGGCGGCCAGGTCACGGGCGTCCATGTCCTCGTACTTGCGCTTGAACAGCCAGGTCAGCGCCGCGATCCACAGCGGCAGCAGGATCAGCGAGTGGCCGAAGGACCGGCGCAGGATCACCGCCCCGGGGTCGCCGGTGAGCAGCACGACGGTGTCGATGTCGGGCAGGTTCGCCGCCCAGGCCGCCACCGTGACCGCCCTTCGTCCCAGGCGCGGCCGGAAGAAGGCCTCGCCGATGGCGACGCCGAGGAGCGTATGCGTGACGGGATCCACGAGCGAAGTATAAGAGGAAGCCGCCGGGAGCGCAAGTCGCGGATGTTACGGCTTGGGGAGTATCTTCAGCGCGCCGATCCCGGCCGCCCGGTACACCTGGAAATCACGGTCCAGGGTCACGATGGTGTCGATGCCGTCCCGCTCGGCGACCCGGATCAGCGACGCGTCCGCCAGGTCCATCGGCCGGTTCTGGTATTTTCTCATCAAGGCCGTCAGGCGCGGGACGTCTTCCGCCCCCAGCCCGGCGACCTTCAGCTCCCCGTCTCCGAGCATGGTGAGCAGCGCCTCTTGCGGGGCCCAGCCCTTGCGGCCCAGAAGATGCAGCGCCTCCGTGAGCGCGGGCCAAGTCGTCACGAGGTCCCCGGTCGTGGCACTCAGCCCCGTCAGCGCGCGTTCATGAAGCCCGTCGTCGGGATCGAGGTACCCGACGAGGGCGTTCGCGTCAACGAGGGCGGAGCGCACGGTGCTTCTCCACGAGATGTTCGACGTACAGCCGTTTGCTGTCCAGGGCCGACAGGTCCTTCCGGCCGCTCCCCTTGGCGGGGATGTAGCGTTTCAAGCGGTCATGCCCGCTGAGGTTCTCCGCCCGCGCGATGCGGGCCGCCTCGCCGAGCAGGGCGGTGCGGATCGCTTCGGAGCGGGTCGCCCGATGCGCGCGGGCGATCCGGTCGAGGATCTTCTCCTCGTCGACGGTGAGCCGAAGGGTGATGGTCACTTTCTTGTTCATTCGTATTACACAGTGTAATACGAATGCCCCCTTCCGTCAAGCCCGCCCCGCGCCCTTGCCCCGCAGCCGCTCCAGGTGCCGCGCCAGCAGGATCTTCTGCGCCTCGTCGCGCGCCTCCTCGGACGCTTCCGCCTCCTCGAGCCTCTTCATGCGCGCCAGCAGGCGCCGCGTCTCCCGTCCCGTCATCTCCTCGCTCATTGGTCGACCCTCCTTGGGCCCCCGGCCCTACTATCAGACGATCGACCCCCCGAAAAAGTTGCATGCTCCCCTCGACAGGACGCCGCGAACCCGGTATGCTTCCCGGGTGAGGATCACTCTCGTAGCACTCGCCCTGCTCCTGATCGCCGCCCCCGCTCCCGCCCGCAAACCCAAGGTGAAAGACCTCATCGCCTCCTTCGAATCAGCCAAGACCGACGAGCGCCTGCGCCTGGCGGGCACGCTGGCGCGCATGAAGGACAAGAAGGCCGTGGACGCTTTGATCGCCGCCTTCGACATCAAGAAGGGCAACCCGCGGGAGTCGGCCGCCATCGTCGACGCCCTCGGCGTCGCCGGCGACCCCCGCGCCGTCGAGCCGCTGGCCGCCGCCTGGGACTACCTGCGCTCGATGATCCTGCAGATGGGGGAGCTCCCCGGCCACCTCCAGGTCCTGCGCTGGAAGATCCTCGAAGCCCTCTCCCGCCTCGGCGGCGAGCAGGCCGTGCGCACCTTGTCCGAGGCCCTCAACGAGAGCGACCCGCGCGTCGTGGAAGAAGCCGTGCGCGGCCTCGGCCGCCTCCAGGTCCGCGACGCCGTCCCCGCCCTGCAGCAGCTGGCCGGCGGGGCCACCGGCAACCTCCTCCAATCCATACTCGAGGCCTTCGGCGACATCGGCGACAAGCGCGCCGTTTCCACTCTGGAGCAGGCGTTCAACAACCCCGACAAGTTCATCGAGGTCCAGGCCTCCTACGGCCTGGCCAAGCTCGGCAAGAAAGAGGCCCTGGCCCGCCTCAACGCCTTCCTCAAGGGCGACCCCGGCGAGGACAAGGTCGGCCTGCTCGCCGCCTACTACCTCGTCAAGCTCGATCGTGACGCCGGCCTCGAGCACCTCGAGGCGATGATGAAGAAGCCGGACAGCCCGCTGGCCCCGTTCGCCGCCGAGACCTTGGGCAAGACGGAGAACCCGCGCGCCGTCCTCGTCCTCGTGGAGGCCTTCAAGGCCCCCGACCCCGCCGTGCGCCAAGCCGTCGCCCGCGCCCTCGTGCGCCTGGGCGGCCCCCGCGCCGTCACCGCCCTCAAGAAGCTGCGCGCCGACCCCAACCCCGGCGTGCGCAGCACCGCCATCAACGGCCTCGCCGACCTCGGCGAGGTCGACTAGGCGTCAAAGGAAGTTCACCTCTCCGCACTGTCCGGGGGCCCCGCCCAGGAGCTACCGTCTCCTCGTCAGGAGGCCGCCCCCATGAAGAAGCTCTATTACGCCTTGCTCGCCGTCGCCGGCATATGGGCCGTCAAGACCATCGTCGACCGCCGCGAACGCGACCGCCGGATCGGCGCCCTTCCCCGTCCCCTGCCCAAGGAGTTCAACGGCGAGGTCCACGCCGCCATCGACGAGCTCAAGGGCCCTCTCGCCGAGATCTGACCGTCACGACTCCTTGACGGTCCGTCCATGGGAAAATCGGGCCGTCCGCTTATCCTATACCCGGGGAGGTCCACATGACCCTTAAACGGCGCAAGCACACGCGGCCCGTCGCGCCGCCCGTCCGCGGCCCCGGCGCCGTCGTGCGGGAGCTGGACTCCGAGGACCAGTCGGGCACCTACGCCCGCCCGGACTCCGGGGACGACACCGGCGAGAGCGACGAGGGCGTCTTCGCCCAAGGCCCGCTCCCGCCCAGGAAGAAGGCCAAACACCGCAAGGAGGCGCTCCGATGAGACCGAAACGCAGACGCACCGGCCACGAGCAGCCCGACCTGATCAACGAGGAGATCAGCGACTCGCTCGGCGGGACCGAGCTCGCCGTGATGGGCGAGGACGAGGACTGGGGCCGCCCCGTGTCGGGCGAGACGGTCGGCTACGGCCGTCCGGCGGAGCAGGACCTCGAGGAGGCGAAGCCATGAGACACAAGAAGACGGCGAAACCGACGAGCCGCATGACCCGCGGCGTGAAGGCCGCCCCCAAGCGGCGCCACGCGCGCAAGCCGGCCGCCCGCAACCGCACCGCGGAAGCGGTCACCGAGAAGCTGAACATACTGACGCCCCTGTAGGGGCGGGAGGCAGCCTATGAAAGCCACTCTGTCGAAGCGGCGCCACCCGGCGCCGAGCACGCGCCACGCCAAGCGCCGGCCCGTCCGTCACGCCCGCCGCGCGCACAAGGCCCGCCGCGCCGTCGCGGCCGCCGCCGCCGCCGCGCCCTTAGCGGCCTCCGAGGAAGCCGTCCCCATGGGGGGAGAGGAGGTCGTCGTCTTCGACGCCGTCTTCTCCGGACCGGCGGACAAACGAGAAGAGGAGCTCAGCGACGAGGAGATCCTCGACCGCGAGGAGCGCCAGGAGCTGTACTAGACGCGGGCGGGCGCGCGGGCACGACCCGCGCGCCCCGCCGTGGCGTCAGCGCGCCGTCGCGGCGAAAAAGCCTATCCGGATCCCGTAGACCTTGAGGATCGCGTCCAAAGTCCCGATCTCCGGGTTGCCCTTGGACGACAGCGTTTTATACAAAGTGGTCCGGCTCAGACCCGTCTTCCGTGCCAACGCGCCGACGCCGCCCTGTGCTTCGACGACGTGCCGTAGAGCCATAAGAAGATACCTGATCTCACCGTCTTCAGCGACCGAGTTGAGAAAGGCCACTGCTTCCGCCGGATTCGCGGCAAAGTGCTTTACCAGGTAGTCGTGATGAGAAACAGTTCCGGTCATTTGCTTCTCCGGTACTCGTCCCAAAGCTTTTGCGCTCTTCCGATATCGCGCCATTGCGTTCTCTTGTCTCCCCCGCAAAGAAGCAGGACGATGGCCGTCCCATCCTCGCCGTAATAGACGCGGTAGCCCGGCCCATAATGAATGCGAAGCTCCCAAACCCCGGCCCCGACGAACCGCCGGTCTCCGAAATTCCCGTCCACGAGGCGAAAAATACGCTTGTTGATCGCGATGCGTCCGACGGCATCCTTGAGACCATCGAGCCAGTCTCCGAAGACGTCCTTGCCGCCGGAGATGAAGTGACGGATCTCGCGTTCATGCGGCCGCATTCAAGTGTATCCTATAAAAGACATTCCGTCAAGGGCCGCGGGCGCGCCGCTCATCGCTCGCCCTCCGCCAGCCGGCGGAATTCCGCGAACAGCTCGTGGATCGCGGCCGCGTGCTCGCCCTGCTCCTTCTCGAGCCCAAGCAGCGCCTTCTCCGCGTTCTCGATGCGCGCGGCGAGGCCCTCGCCGCTCATCAGCACGTCGCTCATCTTCACGAACGCGCGCATGATGGCGATCTTCACTTCGACGCCCCGCGGGCTATTTAGAACGGTCGACAACATGGAGATTCCTTCCCGTGTGAATGCGAGGGGCCAGTATTTGCGGTAACGGCCGCGGCCAGGATTCTCTAAGGTCGCAATTTGCGACCTTAGACCGTGGGTTTCTTCATGCGTAAGTCGGAACATGAAATCCGCTGGAAAACTAGCGAGGTTTCGGTGAACCTGTTCATTGAGTCGTTTTGTGGTCACGCCGTATAAGCGCGCGAGATCCTCGTCCAGCATGATTCTCTGACCGCGAACGACATGAATGAGGGGGACGACTTTGGCTATATCCATGCCTTCATACGATTGAGTGGGGTGATTTGTTCCCTAACTTGAGGTTCCAAATTGGCACCTCAAAATCTTAAGGTCGCAATTTGCGACCTTAAGATTGTCAGTAAAAATCTAATTTAAAATTGGCTTATTTTGAGGTCGCACATTGCGGCCTCAAACTTGAAGTCGCAATTTGCGACTTCAAGTCGAAGGCGAGTTTTCACGCCTGTTTACACGCCGCGTCTAAGGTGCCAATTTGGCACCTTAGAACCGCCCAAGGATTTGTATTCTAGTCCGATGATCACCCTCCTCCTCGCTCTCCTCCTCTCCGTTCCCTCCCATGCCGCCGCTCCGACGGTCAAGGACGCCCAGGCCTTCATGGACAAGGCCGAATCCTCCTTGGAGACCTTGGGCCGCCGCTCCGCCTTCTCCTCCTGGGCCATGGCCACCAACATCAACTACTCGACCGAGTGGCTCGCCGGCGACGCCGACAACGCCTACTCCGCCGAGGCCGCCCGCCTCGCCCGCGAGGCCCGCAAGTTCGACACGCTCAAGCTGCCGGCCGACCTCAAGCGCAAGTTCCTGGCGCTTAAGCTCACCGTCACCGCCCCCGCCCCGCTCGACCCCAAGGAGCAAAAAGAGCTCTCCGATGTGAAGGTCTGGCTCGAGTCCACCTACGGCAAGGGCAAGTACTGCAAAACCCCGGACAAGTGCCAGACCCTCGACGATCTCGAAGACGTCCTGCGCTCCTCCCGCGACCCCCAGGCCCTCCTCGACGCCTGGCAGGGCTGGCGCACGATTTCGCCGCCCATGCGTCCGAAGTATGAGCGCTTCGCCGAGCTCTCCAACAAGGGCGCCCGCGACCTCGGCTTTGCGGACACCGCCGATCTCTGGAGAAGCGGCTACGACATGACCCCGGAGCAGTTCTCCGCCGAGATCGACCGCGCCTACTTCCAGATGAAGCCCCTCTACGAGGCCCTCCACGCCTATGTCCGCCGCCGCCTGCAGGACAAATACGGCAAGGACATCGTCGGCGCCGACGGTCTCATCCCGGAGCAGCTCACCGGCAACATGTGGGGCCAATCCTTCGAGAACATCTACGACATCGTGGCGCCCCCGAAGACCAAGCCCGCCTTCGACCTGACCGAGCGTCTCAAGGCCAATAAGTACGACGAGCTGAAGATGGTCAAGACCGGCGAGGCCTTCTTCACCTCCTTGGGCTTCCCGCCTCTTCCTTCCACTTTCTGGGAACGCTCCATGCTCACCCGGCCCCGCGACCGCGAGGTGCAGTGCCACGCCTCGGCCTGGGACGTCGAGAACGGCCAGGACCTCCGCATTAAAATGTGCATCAAGATCAACGCCGAGGACTTCGTCACCATCCACCACGAGCTCGGCCACAACTTCTACCAGCGGGCGTATGAGAAACAGCCGTACTTCTTCCGCGGCTCCGCCAACGACGGCTTCCACGAGGCTCTCGGGGACACCATCGCCCTGTCGGTCACGCCGGAGTACCTCAAGACCATCGGCCTCATCGACGCCGTCCCCGGTCCGGAGGGGGACATCGACCTCCTCCTCAACAAAGCGCTGGAGAAGATCGCGTTCATGCCCTTCGGGCTCATCGTCGACAAGTGGCGCTGGGACGTGTTCACCGGCAAGACCAAGCCCGAGGACTACAACAAGGCGTGGTGGGCGCTCGTGCAGAAGTATCAGGGCTTGAAGCCCGGCAACGAGCGCACCGAGAAGGACTTCGACCCGGGGGCCAAGTACCACATCCCGGCGAACACGCCGTACGCGCGCTACTTCCTCGCCAACGTCTACCAGTTCCAGTTCTACCGCGCGCTGTGCAAGACGCACGGCCACACGGGGCCGCTGCACCGCTGCTCCTACTACGGGGACAAGGCCGCCGGCAAGCAGCTGGGCGACATGATGGCGATGGGCTCGTCCAAGCCGTGGCCTGACGCCCTCGAGGCGGCGACGGGGGAGCGTCAGCTCGACGCGACGGCCATCCTCGAGTACTTCGCGCCTTTGAAGGCTTGGCTCGACGAGCAGAACAAGGGGCAGGCGGTGGGGTGGAAGGCGGAGTGATGGAGCTTTCCGATCTTCGCGTCGGGGATGTGATCTGGAACACGGACACGGGGCATACGGGGCGCGTGTCCTCCGTGGTGGGGACGAAGATGGTGCTGCTGGACCCGACGGGCGAGGAGACGGCGTTTTACTTCGTGCCGAATATCTGGGAGAAGTTGCATGATCAGGCGGCGGCGGATTTTATAGCGCTGCTGCAGAAGTAGGAAACCGATTTAGGGAGAGGTGGCCGAGCGGTTTAAGGCACCAGTCTTGAAAACTGGCGACGTGTAACAGCGTCCGTGGGTTCGAATCCCACCCTCTCCGAAGATATACGGCCATTTCGCAAATTAACAATAGGTATGCTTCGTCTTCAAGACTTTTTGCATGTCATAACGCCCTCTGGCTGGCAACTTGTCCCGGAGTGGTGCGACTTCTATTTTCAGCTCGGCGCTATCCTCGCTGAGCAGAATAACAGTGCTACTCGAACCGTTGTTGGGCTTGCTGTTCCAACTAGGGCCTACGCAGCCCCATTCGCAGCTCTTGGCGTAGTATGTGTGCGCGCGAAAGTTCCCTTGGTGCACGAAAGCGATGAAGAATGTTTCGCGAAGCTCTCGAGGCTTCCCGTTGGAGAGCGGCTGATTTACATCTTTAATGGCCACAGATTGAAGGCTGTCTATGAGGGCCTTGATGATTCGGACGGGGATAAGAAACTTCGTGTCAGGGTTGAAGATAAAAAAAGTGGTGGGCTCACCTACTTCATTCATGCAGAAGACGCGAAGAGTCTGGAAATCTCAGAGAGAGAGACAGGAGAGCTGCCAGCTACACAGCGGGGCCGACCACTTTTAAAGAATCAGTCCTTTGTAGAGAAGTTCCTTCCCGAAATCGATTTGAATAATTTTGCAGGACGGAGTCGTTTGGAGTGCGCGATTTTGGGGCGATTAAACGTACTGCGTGATGAGGTCGTGGATACAAAAATTTCGCTAAAAACGGTGGTAGGAAAGAGAGTTGTTCATGTCGCGGGAGCGCTGCAGGATGTGTTGAGGACAAGCAGGTTCGGCAGCACGACAAACGCAGTGAGATCAATTGTAATGAGGCCGGATGGGAAGGGACATGCGCGCGGCCTGGGATTGCCTCAGGTTTGTATTTTTGACGGTGCTGAGAGCTATCTTAAATCGCGAAGCTCATGGACGCGCTCTGCCTCGTTAGTCATTCTTGATGCGACTGAGACGGGTTTCCAGAGTGGAGTCGAGGCGCTGAATCAAGAATACACGACCAGCCGATTGTCGGACTTGCCGCCCATGCTGCCTGCGCCCCCAGCGGGTGTGGAACTCGTAGCCTATCAGGTGCGGGTGATATGAATCAGATGACATTCCATGAGGCCGACGCGCTTTACACTCTTGCCGCCCGTCCTGTTGTCCGGCGACATTATGTGACACATGGGGGCTGTAAGACCTTCTCTTTGGCGCTTTCGAAATTTGAAAAGGGTTTGGGGGATTTGGCCCAGGATGAGAGTTGGCGAAATTTGCTTTACGTTCTGAAGAATTATCGATTTGAAATTAGTGCGGCGCCAATCACATTTAATAGCCCAAGTCTTCATCGGTTTTCTCCCGAGCAGATTCAATCGCGCTTCACCCAGTGTCGGCTCAGTTATCCGCAATTTTCTCAGCCCCTGGACGCTCTAAAAAAAATATTCGATCAGCTGCGGGCCGCTAAAGAAAATCCTCTAGCGAACTGCATTGCAAAGCTCGTTGATAAAGGCAGACGGGTTGGCATCGTAGTGAAGGAATCGCGCCTGATTGAGCCAACAGAAAAGGAGCTTTCCACGATTGGTGGGAAGATTGAGGTTTTGGTGCCGACTCAGTTGCGATCCGTAAAGTGCTACGACCGAATTATCGTCGTGGGCCCAGCCAGGTGGTTTTCTCGCCCTGACCACATTTTTCGATCACCAAGAGCGCCTGTAATCGATCTGGTAATGTACAGGTGGATTGCGGATGACTGGCAGTTGGGGCCAGCGTTCATCGGCGCAGGTTCTCCCGGGCCGAAAACGGTAGATGAAGAATCTTCGGTAAGTGAAGCGCCGGAGACCGCGGAAGAGACGGTTCTCGCTCAGGAAGCGATACCGCAGGCAGAATGGGCGCACCTATTAAAACCCTTTCGCCATCTGACGGCGGACCCCAGCCAGGACAACGTTCAGGCAAGACTTCTGCTTCTGGAGGGGGGCTCAGCCGTATTCCTGGAAGCTCAGGATGATGCGACATCGATTGTGATTGATCTCGAAGCAGATGAGGGCGGGACGGTCCGGCGACTTCCTGTCTCCGAGATGAAGCCGGGTATGTTTTTGCTTTTGCGGACGGTTGGTGGCGGGGATCTTATTGTTCCTGTCGCAGATAAGATTCTGGGAGGCCAAGCGACGACGTTGAGATCATTGCAGGCAGAATGGAAGTCGAAACTCAGGGAAGCAGTTGGTGCTTTGAAGTATCTCGATGTCAGCATACGCCTGCTCGACCTCGGTTCCGAGCGAGCCAATGAAACGAATCTTCGCAATTGGATGGCTCCCCGGAGCATAAAGACTCAGGACCCCAAGGATTTCCTGGCACTCATGAAGTTCGCGGGTCTGGCAGCATCCTACGAAAAGTATTGGAACGCGATGTCAGTTATCGATGGGGCGCATCGCCGCGCGGGGGCAACAATCCGTCGTATGTTGTTGCGGCAAGTGCTCAATACGGATTTGAAGACATTGGTTCGTAGCGGAACGATGACGTTTGAGTTGAATGAAGCTGGTGGTGGCAGTCTCACCGCCTATCGCATTACCGATATTGCGCCTGAACTCGCTGTCGTTCCCGTCTCAAAAATCGCGCGTGCGCTCAGCCAGGATGGGGATCAATGGCAAGAATGATCCCGGCGGCAATCAGCGCTGACACTATCAGCGTTGGAGAACGACAGCTTTTTGAGCTCCTGCGGGATGACCCAGTAACCGCGGGATGGACCATCCTGCATTCTCTCGATATTGCCGAACACACTCGGCAGGTCTCGGGGGAGGCTGATTTCCTTGTAATCATTCCGGACAGGGGCGTTGTGTGTCTTGAAGTCAAAGCGTGCAATGCCTTACGGCGCGATCAGGGTATGTGGTACTACGGGAGCGATAGTAGGCCTGATTCCCGAGGGCCATTCAGGCAAGCTGCCAACGCAATGCACAGCCTTAGAAAGCGCCTTCTGGCGGCTACTGGCGGCCTTGATGGCGTCGTATTTTGGTCTGCAGTAGCTTTCCCCTATATTGACTTTGCGACTACCTCGGCAGAGTGGCACGCGTGGCAGGTCATCGATAAGCAATCGCTTGCTTCTGCATCGATTGGGGCAAGGCTTGTCGGTGTTATTGAGAATGCACGCAGGCACTTGGCGACTTGTCAGACGGCCAGGTGGTTCGATAAGACTTCGAAAGCTCCTACAGCGGAACAGTGTTCAATAATTGCCCAAACATTGCGCCCGGATTTTGAGTTTTTCGAAAGTCCAAAAGCACGGACAGCAAAGCGCCGCGAGGAATTAAAGAGGTATACCGAGGAGCAATATGGTGCTTTAGATGCCATGGACACGAATGTCCGGGTAATTTTCGAAGGCCCAGCAGGCACAGGAAAGACACTGCTGGCTATTGAAGCCGCGCGCAGGGCGGCGCAGGCTGGGCGGCGTGTTCTCCTTGTCTGTTTTAACCGCATTCTTGGCCGTTGGTTGGAAGATCAAGCCAAATCCTTGCCCTCAGCTGTTTCATGCGGTACGATCCACCGCTATATGCTTTCACTTGCTCGTGTGGATCCTGGTGAAAAGGGTGACAAGTCGGTATTCTGGCAGAAAGAATTGCCAGAGCTGGCAATGGCTGCAATTTTGGAAAGCCCGGCTCGCTATGAAATCGATGAACTTATTATCGATGAGGCACAGGATCTCGTGAGAGATGAGTATCTTGAACTATTTGATCTGGTGTTAAAAGGTGGGCTCTCAAAGGGCCGCTGGAAAATGTTCGGAGACTTTGAAAAACAGTCTATCTATGCCAGTGACATCGATCTCTCAGTCGCGAAGGCAAGACTCGCGGAACAGTCGGCCGCTTATTCACTTCGCATCAATTGTCGGAACACGCCGAGAATCGGAGAGCTCGCTCGTATGCTCGGAGGGCTGAATCCGAATTACAAAAAAATACTCCGGCCAGATAACGGGGTCGAGCCAGACATTCAGTATTACGCGGATGCGGCATCGCAGCAGGTGATGTTGAATCAGATACTCGAGGAGTTGCTGGCACGCAGATACAGCCCACGTGATATTGTTGTCCTGTCCCCTCGAGTAGATGGAGCTGCATCCGCCGCCCCGGTCTCGCGCAAGTATCGGCTAAGAACTTTCGCGCAGGCCACAGAGGGGGATGTGCGATTTGGCAGCATCCACGCTTACAAGGGGATGGAGTCTGTCGCTGTTGTGGTTACGGATATAGAGCACATCCAGGGTCCAGAAGCGCAGGCATTGTTTTATATCGCTGTAACCAGGCCGTTAGAAGCTCTGATCATTCTTGCCGATCAGAAGGCGAAGCGTGAGGTTTTGGCGGCCCTTTTGCCGTCCACGCAGAAAGAACCCGCATGAGCCATATAGAAAATCGCACTCATGTCATTAGGGCTCTTGAGGAGGAGCTTGTTGGGCCGTCGCCCGCTGGCGATCCAATCAACTGTGCTGGAACGATCAGTTTCTCTGAGCCGGAGGATGCCTATAAGCCGTATCGGCAAATGGGCAGTGGAGAAGAAATTCTTCAGAGAGATCCGCCTTGTAAGCGATATGGCATTGGCGTGCTTTATCCGGTTCAGACGCCAGCGGAGACAGGGGATACGCATGCCAATATAGAAGGTGAAAAAACTCCCGTGCCAGCCCCAGAGGAGTCACCCCTTACTGAAACGGGTGCAAAGGAGCTCGAGGATCTCGATAGACGGGTAAGCCGGGGTCGTCGTGAAGATGCCGACCAAGATGACTTTGAGCTTTCGCTCTCGAATAGTTACAGGCCAAGCAGCATGGGCGTCAGCTTCCTGGCGGAACTTCCGGATGGCGCAGTACTAATCGTTAAAGCGTCCGGAGGTCGGTACCGAAAAACGGCTGTCCATATCGGTGAGAAGGAGCGAGGCTGGTGGTTGCGTAGTTCTGTGGGGATGACTGCGGTTTTCCCAGGTGAGCAACTAATTGCCCCTGGAAATATCAAAATTCTACCCACAACCTTTGACAGGCACAATATGGACGGCCTGGACATTTCTGTTGAGGCGTACTCCCGCCCGCATGGGACAAACCCGCGCATACGGCTTATAACAGCCTGCTTGATCAATCGTAAGCAGGCAGAGCGAGGCATAGACGAGGATTGCCTTTTCCAAGTTGACTTCATTGCCGAGGTGCAAGCTAAAGAAGGGGTTTCCCAGATTTTGCCGTATCCATCGACCCCCCATGAAAGGTTGGATTCCGAGGAGAAATCGCTCTCCCTGCTGTATCGCTGCTCGGAGACATTTGCTGTTGGGCATGGTTGTGCGGCTGATTGGGACGTCGTCCAGGGGCAGCGAAGATCTAGTCGCGTGCGTGGTGTGTGTTTGCCGCGTTATGAGACGCCCAGCGTCACACCCGCGATCAATCGTCCTGATGGTTCCGAAGTGTCGGTTTCCATGGCCGGGCTTGCGGGATTGGTTCCCGGAGATGATGGCTTCGCGTCTCTCGAAGAGGTTGTTGATAGATATGCCGAATGGATACGAGGTCGGCATGCTGAAGTCGCTGCACTTGAGCCAGAGCATAGGGAGACTGCTGAGGCGCATCTCCATGAATGTGAGACCTCCCTTGACCGGATGCGGGCCGGTCTTGCGTATTTAAAAACTGACCAAATCGCAGGGAAAGCATTTCGTCTAGCTAACCATGCGATCCTCCTGCAGCAGATTCGAAGTATTCCTGGTTCTAGGCGGTCCTTCTATAATGCAGGGCTGCGCAGATTTGAATTTTCGGCTCCATACGCGTTGCCGGACCCATTATCACCTCCGCGGGGCCGCGGCAATTGGCGGCCATTTCAGGCGGCATTCTTACTGATGACTGTTCGTTCTGTATGCGATAGCCAGGCTTCTGATCGACGGGCAGTTGAATTAATCTGGTTCCCAACCGGCGGAGGAAAAACCGAGGCATATCTTGGCTTAACAGCTTTCTCGGTATTCGTTCGTCGGCTTAGAAACGCTTCAGATGACGGGACTAGCGTCTTAATGCGTTATACGCTCCGGTTGCTCACCGCTCAGCAGTTTCAGAGAGCCTCTGGGCTCATTTGCGCGATGGAGTATCTGCGGAGGTCGAATCCGGAATTGGGAGAGGCTGAGATTTCAATTGGGATATGGCTTGGGGGTTCGGTCACTCCAAATTCTCGAGAAGAGGCTCGACGCATTCTTAAAGAGCTCCAGCGTGCCGAACGCACTGCTGAAAACAAGTTCCTGCTGAGCCGATGTCCCTGGTGCAGGGCCCAGATCGGGCCGCTGGACGGCGCGGACAGACTGCCGCGCAATGTCCCCAAAGTGTTGGGCTATGAGTTGAGTGGTAACACTGTAATTTTTCGGTGTTCTGACGCGGCCTGCGACTTTAACAGCAAGCTTCCAGTGTATGTCATCGATGACGATGTTTATGAACGGCGGCCATCGCTGGTAATCGGCACCGTGGATAAGTTCGCGATGCTCGCGTGGCGACCAGAGGCTAGGTCGCTATTTGGATTGAATGCTGCGGGTGAAAGAGTCACGTCTCCTCCAGGGCTAATCATTCAAGACGAGTTGCACTTAATATCGGGTCCTCTCGGTTCGATGGTGGGGCTGTACGAAGGCGTCATCGAGGATTTGTGCACAGATCACCGTCTTGAACCGGCGGTTGCTCCTAAGATCATCTGTTCTACGGCTACGATTCGAAGGTATGCTCAGCAAGTGCGAGCGTTGTATGGGCGAGAAGATGTTCGCCTCTTCCCGCCGCCCGGGCTGAGTGTTGAAGATTCATTTTTTGCAAGATATGCCAGATCTGACAGTACCGGCGAACTCTTGTCCGGGCGAATTTATATCGGAGTTCATGCCCCAGGCCTGGGCTCGCTGCAGACTGCACAGGTTCGTACGTTTACGGCCTTACTGCAGGCACCCGTACCATTCCAACCATTGGAACGAGATCCATGGTGGACGCTCGTTCTGTTTTTCAATAGCTTGCGCGAGCTTGGCACGACCTTATCCTTGTTTCAGTCAGACATCCCGGACTATTTCAAAGTGCTTCGGAATAGGCTGGGTGTTGCATTCGCGCAGCTTCGACGTCTTTCCCATCCATTGGAGCTCACAGGTCGGCTGCGAAATGATGAGGTTCCTGATGCAATCGAGGCCCTTGAGGTTGCTTGCGGAGCCGGCGATGGGCAGCCCGTCGATTTTTGTTTAGCCTCCAGCATTATGGAAGTCGGTATCGATATCGACAGACTTTCTTTGATGTCGATTGTTGGCCAACCAAAGACAACGTCCCAGTATATCCAGGTCTCCGGACGTGTTGGGCGTAGATGGTGGGACAGGCCGGGTCTTGTCGTGACGATTTATGCGGCTTCGAAACCGCGTGACCGCTCACATTTTGAAAAGTTCCGCAGCTACCATGAAAGATTGTACGCGCAGGTCGAGCCGACGAGTGTGACCCCATTTTCTCGACCGGCCTTGGAGCGGGCCCTTCACGCAGTGATGGCCGCTTATGTTCGCCAAGGAGGTTCATCTCAAGCTTCTCTTAGTCCGCACCCGTTTCCCGCAGAGCTCCTTGAGCGCGTGCGAGTGTTGATGGATGAAAGAGTGGCTATTGTCGATTCCGAAGAGCAAGATACCTTGAGATCGATCTTCGAAAAACGGATTCAAGAATGGCAACGGTGGCAGCGCATTAAGTGGCAGGGAGCCAGTGTCGATGGTGAGGCACCGCTGTTGTATCAGGCTGGTGCCTATGTGAACCGGGAGCACGCGAATGTTTCCTGGCCGACTCCGATGTCGATGCGCAGCGTAGATGCGACATGTGAAGTTGAAATCACCAGGCTTTACGCCATTGAACCGGATGGGACCAATGGCTAGGGGGCCTATCCGGCGTGCTCAGATGATCGCCCCGTTCGGAGTAGGTGCGATGGTCGTCGTCCGGGATGGAACCTCGGTCGTCTCTGGTGGGCTTGACCACTGGTATAAGCGGGAGACCGGCAGCGAGGATGACAGAAATTTGCAGCTGTCCGAGTATCAATTTGAGGAATGGCGGCTCCAGCAAATCCTGGATGTGAATCACTTCCGCCTGCCGCCTGATTACCGCGAGCTTCAGCGTGGTGAGCAAGTCCCGAATAGCAATCTAACGGTCCCATTCTTGCGATTTCCTCGTTGGCATTTCTGCCCATCCTGCTATCTCCTCTCGGATCAGCCAGCTGTAACGCGTGGGCATATCCCATGTAATGAGTGCCGACAATCGAATCGGACTAGATATCTTGCTCAAGTTCCTTTCGTCGCGATGTGCGATGAGGGGCATCTCCAGGATTTCCCCTGGCGCGAATGGGCGCATCGTTCAGTTGCTCCCGGATGTAACATGTCGGTTAGACTCATCGCCACGGGCGGGGCCTCCCTGGCTGCCCAGAAATTGGTCTGTGATTGCGGAAGTGAGCGGACCCTTGCCCAAATTACTACGGCTACAGACAGCGGTACTTTTTTAAGTTCAGCTCTGGATCGAGATAAGGAGCCGTACACTTGCCGCGGGGAGACTCCGTGGCTTGATACCCGTTCTGAACAGGGCTGTGGGGCCGCGCTTCGGGGGTCTCTGCGGAGCGCCTCGAACGTCTACTTTGCCGACGTGAGGAGCTCGATTTATATCCCACGAAGCAACAGTACTGTTACTCCGGAGTTGATTGCCCTGCTAGAGCAGCCACCCCTCTCGACGCAAATCAGGTTGCTTAACGGGTTGGGCCATCAGATTACACCCGCAAATTTGAGAGAACTGCATGCCACGCTTGTCCAGCCTTATAACGATACGGCATTGGCAGCTGGCATTCGAATCGTAGTCAGCGGGCTACGGCCCGGAGAAGCGCAGCGAATCGAAGTGGCAGGCGATGATCCTGCCACTGCGTTCCGAAGGGCAGAGTTTAACGTGCTGCGAGTTGCTCGTGCGGATCCACAGTTGGCCGTTCGATCCGTGAATCTTCGAGACTATGAGTCAGAAGTGGCGCACAATTTCTCAAGAATCATGTTGGCAGAACGCATCAAGGAAACTAGAGCCCTTGCTGGCTTTACTCGCGTATTCCCTGACAACCAGCAAACCCCGGAGCAGAGAAGGGCGTTGTTGTGGCGCACCGCTCCGGCCCCACTGCAGTCGTGGCTTCCTGCCTATGTTGTCTACGGGGAAGGGATATTTCTTGAACTGAATGAGCTGCGCCTTGCTTCCTGGGAAGCGCGCACGGATGTGCGAAGGCGGCTGGCAGTGTTGAGTCAGCGCTATCAAGGTATTCAAACCTCCCGGCGTCTTCGGACGCGTAGCCTGACGCCGCGCTTTCTGCTCCTTCACACGCTGGCGCATATCATCATGAATCGCCTGACGTTTGAATGCGGATACAGTTCAGCCTCCTTGCGTGAGAGATTGTACGTGTCAGACAACTCGCGGGGCCCAATGGCCGGCGTGTTGATTTATACGGCAGCGGGTGATGCTGAGGGTACCATGGGCGGCTTGGTCCGCATGGGTAAGCCTGGTTATTTTGAACCACTATTGCGGCGCGCAATCGAGACAACGCGATGGTGTTCTGCTGATCCCGTATGTATGGAGATTGGTGGACAAAATGGTCAGGGTCCCGACTCTTGCAATCTTGCGGCCTGTCATAGTTGCGCGCTGGTGCCAGAAACGGCATGCGAAGAATTTAATCGGTTTCTCGATCGCGGCGTATTAGTTGGCGATCTTGGGAATCCTGGGCTGGGATATTTTAATGAGTAGCTTCCGATGAAGATACCAGTCCTATCCTTTTTTACTGGCGGCGGATTTCTTGACCTTGGCTTCGAAGAGGCTGGCTTCGATATGGTGTGGTCGAATGAAGTGAATCCCGTTTTCGCAGACTTGTATGAATTCGGAATGACAGCTTGGAGGACGGCGCAGGGAAAGTCGCAAGCCACGATTACTGAGAGGCGCAGCATCACGGCGCTTACCCACGAAGAAATACTAAAACAGGCTTTCCCATCGGGGCGCCCCAAGCTATTCGGTGTAATTGGTGGGCCACCCTGTCCGGATTTTAGTATTGCTGGAACAAATCGCGGTGGTGTCGGGCGGCATGGGCGACTAACTTCCGCATTCGTTAAGAAGATTTGCGAGTTGAAGCCTGGCTTTTTTGTGTTTGAGAATGTTGCGGGCCTTTCAAAAACAAAATCGCATCGGCGCTATTTCGAGATGTTAGTGAAGCGGCTTGAGCGTAACGGGTACCGCGTTGATTTTCGAATTCTTAATGCACTTGAACTTGGGGTGCCGCAAGACCGAGAGCGTTTGATCGCGGTCGGCTTCCGTAGTGATCTAGCTGCTCAGTTTGCAGGTCGCAACTTGCTCGCGGGGGCTAGGGGGTGGTTTACGTGGCCTGAGAATCCAAAATACACAGGAGCGAAGGCGCGTTTCGCCTGGCCTGAAAAAATATCACGAGATCATGATGTCATTCCGCCGGAAGGGGTACCGCTTGAATTGACGGTGTCGAGCATTTTAGAGACTAACGGTGAAGCTAGTGAGCTTCCGAATGGCGATGAGTTTTTTCAGCCGTACTCCCGGCGTTTTAAGACTGTTTGTGAAGGGGACACAAAAAGAAAGTCGTTCAAGCGCCTGCATCGCTATCGGTTCAGTCCAACCGCTTGTTATGGACATAACGAAGTTCATTTGCACCCCTGGAAGGATCGGCGACTTTCGGTTCGTGAGGCAATGCGAATCCAGGGGATACCCGATAGTTATGTGCTTCCGGTTAAGGCACCACTTGGCCCGAAGTTCAGGATGATATCCAACGGAGTTCCAGTTCCCTTGGGGCGTGAGGTTGCTCGCAGTCTGCTTCAATTTATGAGCGGCCACTAAATGAGATTTGATCCGGCAATGATGAGGTGGCAAAGATTCATTAATCGGCTTATAATCTCGCCGACGTCACCATTCTAATGCCTATCGAAATGCTGAACGCAGTACCGACTGTATGGTTGGTATATTCCTTCCAAGAGGCTCGTCAGTATTTTGGGAACCAGGGTTATCCTGAGGATCCGACTCACGAATATCGTTACGACAGCTTTGTACCAAATCACAAAAATTTGCGAGTCGGCGACATAGTCATGCTGTGCTCAGAGGAAGCGTTAATCGGTATAGCTCGAATAGAGCGCATCGATACGGGGGCCCACTTGAAAACCCTCGTGCGTTGTCCTAATTGCCACAAAACTCAACTGAAAGAGCGAAAGGGGAAATCCCCAAGATTTCGGTGTGGTGGCTGTTTGAATGAGACGGATGTTCCGGTGCTAACTCAGGAGGCTTGCACCCAATTTGTCGCCCACTTTCCCGCGACCATTCTTCCGGCGCAACCCCTGAGCCGCAGTGAGCTTCGAGAGCTGTCAGTACATCGCGAAGCCCAGCTTGCAATTCGAAAAGTCGATGTTGAGCGACTCCTTCAGCGATGCCCAGAACTTGCGCCACTCGTTTTAGGGCGCACCCCAATCCGGCTGTCTCCGCAGGATGCCGAAAGATCTTCTGAAGGTGCTCGTGGTGCGTCACCATTGGGCGATTATCATCCGGATGGTGTCGATAGTCGTGAGGTGACCTGGAGGCAAGTATTGGCTCGTCGGGGTCAAGCATCGTTTCGTCAGCGCTTGAGAAAGCGATATGGCGATCGGTGCCTTATCACCGGATGCGAATTAATGGATATTGTCGAGGCGGCTCATATCTCTCCCTACCGAAAGCCGGAAGACAATCACCCCGAAAATGGGCTGCTACTTCGATCAGACCTTCACACACTCTATGATTTGGATCTTATGGGGATCGAGCCCGCTTCCCTGAAAATATCTCTTCATCCGATTTGCAGAGTGGAGGGTTATGCCCATCTAGAAAGCACTGTGCTTCGGTGTGAAGACAATCGGCCGGGGAGGGCGCCGTTAAATAATCGCTGGATTTCATTCCAGCAAGCTTTACACTAAACTCGGTCCTTCTGTGCATTTATGAGTGAATTTCTGACTGCATTCCTGCCCAACTTCGCGGCTACAATTCTGGGTGTAGTATTCGGCCTCCCAGTTGCGTTATATGTTAATCAACGACTTAGTGTGCAGCAGCGTATCCATGATGCAGCGACGAAGAGGGAGCTCCGAAATAATGCGATTGACGTGCTGATTGGCGCGTGTGATTACAATGCAAAACTGCTGGATTCGATGAAGGCGCTGACTTTAAAGGGCGAGGCGATGCGAAATCCTGATCTTCGTATCACGACATGGGACGCGGTCGGGCCAGTGTTCGCGCCTGTTTGTTCTGATCCACATTTGCTTCAAATATTGTCGCATCACTGGTTGCGCTTACACAGAATAGAGCGCCTGTCGGAAGATATATTTATGCGCGATGCTGGAATTCTTCCGGCATTTTCGAATGAGAAGCTAATGCTGAAGCACTGGGGCGTATTGCACGAATCAGCGCAAGAATTGGCGGCACATGCTCGTGAAATGATCGAAAGATTGGAAAAGCTGAAGGCTACCGCTAACTAAGAGCGCAAGGCCAGGATGGCTACATCGCCCGGGGAAAGTCTTACGGGGGCGGGACTGCGCGCGTAAAATCCGCTTCTTCAAATACTCCCTCAGTGCCTCATCATTGCACCAAACAAAGCAGCCCCTGTGCCCCCGCGACAGCAGCACCCGATAAGTCCCCTTGATGGTCTCGTCCACCTTGGCCATGATCGCTTTCCGCGCCGAGGGATCGTCCTTCGCGGCCCTTGAACTCGCCTTACCACCCGTGGAAGCTCATATCGGTTTTGGCCGGAGGTGCCTCTAGGACCCATTCTCAGCTTGGCCGATCACGAGATTACACGCATTCAACTGGTCTGAAGACCAAAGATAGGAACGAATATCTAGCCGTTTCTTTCGGTCGCACCCAATAATAAATATGAGGGGGCGAGGGCACCGTGCAGCAGGGTAGCTCGCAATTGTCTTTGCAGTCGCTGCATCTTGGCGACTGGGGGACGGATTTCCATTCGGATGGCTGTGCCAATCGCCCAGATAAGTCACCCGTCTTCCCGATCGAGCATATACCCGCGCAAGTTCGCGGCGCTGCCAGCGATTATCCGGAAAGAACGAGTTCGTAGAGTGTTTCGCCTTCGGACCTGGGCCGATAATCCCTGTGACGATGACCTCGTGCTCATTTGGCCAGTAGCCAACTAGCAGGCCTCCCGTCTCCATCGGGTAATGCCGTGCGATTTCTTTGGCAATCAGCGTGACAGCGCTAGTTCTGGCGTGGGCTATTTGGGAAAACAAAGAGGGCACCCGGGATCTTTTGGTAGCCGATACGCCTTCCATGAAGGAAGCGTGAGCGCCCGGTCCGGCTTGCGAAGCTGAAGGACAAAAACGTCACCGGGATCATTCTCTGGATAGCCGCCTGCAACCCCTCTGCATAGCGCGCCGAAGGCGACGCTTGCCGCCTGAGTCGCTAAGGGCTCCAGATCCACGCTGGTGCCAATAAATGTCGGATCGGCACAGCCTCGCGGTTGTACGCGAGTCGCCTCTTGATTGGCGGCGGCTTCCGGCCAAACGATCTCGCCTCGCTGGCAAGCGAGCTCGAGGCAATGGAGGCAGCCCGTTTCATCTTTACGGAGTCGAACGACCACGCCACCAAGACCGTCTATGCTGAAAACCGAAATGTGGGGGATTCCCCGCTCTCGGGCAAGACATGATATTGCGTTGCTGACGTTATCTTCCGCGGTCGCGTCGATCACTAAGTCCGCGCCGGCTAGCATCGTTTCGAGGATCGCAGATTCAGACTGAAGCGGGTCCTTGAACAATGAGCCGTCCCCGATACGCAGGGTGAATGCCGATACTTCGGTGAATGGATAGTCGGCTGCCAACCTTTGAGAAACAGCAATCGCCTTGCTCGCGCCTGCGCCAGCCAATTCGGAAATCCATCGTACGCCCGTATTCGGATCGACGAAGTCTGCGTCTGCGACCGCGAGTCTTCCTATCTGCGCTTTGCACAAATGGCTGGCAACTGGCGCTCCAAGCGTTCCCAGGCCAATAATCGCCACTTTCTTTTCGCGCAGCGAGTTTAATTCCGGAATGCGCTCAGCAAGCAAATCGGAGCTAAAGGGGATGCCGCGTACGAGCTGGCCTTGGGCGTTGTCCTTCTTTCGGGCGCGGCCTAGAAGCCCAAAGGCCCACGTATCGCCATGCTGGCCTTGGCGCACTTCTTCTGAAAACACTGCGGCAGGCATATCGTAGCGTCCCGACTGCAGAACGAGTTCGCCATTTTCAAAAACATTCGCCGGTAATTTGCGCCGCAAGTTGTTAAAAAAATCATTTATCGTCGGAGCGTCTTGAGGAATCGTTAGTCGGGCCCAGTGCCCTTTGAATTCTGGCCCTTTGAAAGCGGCTACCAGCCTGGGTCCGGCCGCGGCGAGTAGATTCCCCTGTTGATCAAAGACTTTGAGTAGCAGCGCGCTTCCAAGTTTCTCCGGGGGCTTCCGGGAACCCGTCAAGAACTCGATCCATTTTCCCGAATCGCGGAAACGCAGCATGTGCGTCCCCCGAGGGATGCCCTTCGGGATCGAAAGAGCTTCGGGAGGGATGATGACGCTGCCGTTGCCGTAGTAAGGGAGATAGGCGCTAAAAGGTTCTCCTTGCGGGTCTTCAGCTTGGCGCAAGGCATCCCCGCCGCCTCTAACGAGGCCCACAAGTTTCGGAATCTGATCTTTCACGATCTCCGCCGCCAGTGTTTCTGGTCGCCAGTAGCGGCTGTCTCTTGGGAAGACGCAGAGGTTCCCCTGGAATGGCTCCTGGTGGCGGGGCAACTTCAGCCCCGGGGCATAGACGGTGAACCGCGTCTCTGGGTAGATATCAGGATAGACGACGATGATCTCTTCGATTTCTCCCGGGGCAATAGGCGCTCGCCCCCGCAGGATGACACGCCCGCGCGAGAATTCCTCTTTATCAAGTTCGAAAGCTAGCCCGGCGTCCGTGAATGCCTTCACTTCGCATTCGAGACGGCCGGGCCATCTTTCCCACCAATGTTGCACTTTGTGTCTCTGTGCTCAGCCGACGCGGCGCCCGGGTGGCGGTTTGGGCGGATTCGGCGGCCCCGGGGGCACGTTGGGGTGCTCTGGGTGTACGGGGTGCTCGGGGTGTGCGGGATGCGCCGGATGTTCCGGATGGTCTGGCTTGTCCTTCTCTTCGTTGGCCATGTGGCCTCCTGTCGACGTTTAACAACTCAACATAACCGCATTCCCGTCGCTCGTCAGTTGATGCGATTGACACGGCGGTACGCTAGTTGAAGCGCGAGGGCCTTCGCGTGCGCGGCCCCATTTAGTTGATCTAGATCAATTGATCTAGATCAACATAAAACTTGCATTCGGCGCGATTCAATGTTAGACTAGTTACGGGTTCGGTTTAGGAAAGAAGTGTGGCCCTGCCGGGAATCGAACCCAGACCTGTCCCTTAGGAGGGTACGCGGTTTACAAGACCGCTGCTCTATCCGTTAAGCTACAGGGCCACAAAAAACTAGCCACCTCATGTGCCTAGGGCCGCCCTGGTAGAGGATCCCCGCGAAGGATTCCCCTCTACCAGGGCGCTTGCTTTATGGCCGCCTAGTCGGCCAGATCAGTTGTTTTCTTAATCATTCAAATCTCCTAGCGTAATCCTGCGCAGAGTTCTCGAGACTCGTAAACTTTATTTTCATCCCCATCTGAAAGATCGGTCAATCGCTCTTGCATCCGGCTATAGACCCCGGCGATTCCGGGCGACGGCCTGCGCTCAAGAATTAGCCTCTCCTTATCGAACATACGTCGGAGCGTCATGGAAAGCGCCGAGGGGCGGATATTCGGGAGAACCTCGGGACGGTTCACCTCAATCCACTTAACAATGTCCTTTGAGGTGAACTTATCCACAGGGTGCCTATCTACAAATTCCTCTACTAATTCCGTTACTCCTCGTGCGCGGACGCGACGAAAATAGGAATTAGCCACAGCGGAGTGAAAAGTTAGTGAATAGTCTTCGGTCGCGTCCATGTCGAAGATTTCAGCATTCGTTGGTGGGGGGAGTCAACCGGAAAAAGGACCTAGTAGGGGCCTATATCTTAATAGCACTAAACGACACTGAGTGCTAGTTAACGGCCAGTTTTCATCATTTTTTTCTTTGTTTTTTCTCTCTCCGCATTTATTCGTTAAGCGGAGCCGCCTGCGCAAGCGCCAACCGTTGCTTCAAATACTCCCGCAGCACCTCATCCTTGCACCAAACAAAGCACCCCCTGCGCCCCCGCGACAGCAGCACCCGATAAGTCCCCTTGATGATCTCGTCCACCTTGGCCATGATCGCCTTCTGCGCCGCGGCATCGTCCTTCGCGGCCTTGAACTCGCCCTTCCACCCGTGCAGGCTCTTATCCGTCTTCGCCCGTTTCGAAGGATCGCTGCGCACGGCGCCGTCCTTATAATACAGGTCGTCGCCGATGAGCACCCCCATCCAGTCGAACTCGAGCCCCTGGCTCGTATGAATGCACCCCACCTGCTCGATGCCGTCCTTGGACGCGGCCCAGCTCTCGCCCGAGTAATTCCACGGCAAGGACAGCCCGTCGGCCTGCACATGCCTCACCGCGCCGCCCCGCTCGCGCCCCTTCGTCGGCCACTCCCAGGAGTAGCCGGCGATCAGCCGGGCCTTGTTGGCGGTGTTCTTGGCCTTCAAGGCCGCGTATAAGTCCTCGGCCCGGTCGAAGACCCTGAAGTCGTACTGGCCGTCGCCCCAGTTCTCGAAGTTGCCGGTGGGCCGTATTTGAAGGACGTCGTCGAGCCAGTTGAGATAGCCCGTGGAGCCGTTGCAGCGGAACTGCGCGGCGAGCTTGAGCGGAGGATGGAAGACCGCGCCGAACTCCCGCGCGGCGGCCTTGATCGCGGCGACGGAGCCGGAGTCGTTCCAGGTCACGCGCTGGGACTCGTCGATGAAGAAGACGGAGATGCGCGCGGCGCGCACCATGTCGGAGACCATGCTCTTGCCCTTGTACTGATAGGCCTTGTCGCGCAGGCGATGGGCCTCGTCGACGACCAGGATCTCGTTGCGGGAGTCCTTGGCCCAGTCGGCTTGATGGAAGGACCAGGACGACTTGAAGAGCGCGTCGCCGTCTTCTCGATAGCCCCGGTCGCCGCGCGCGAGGCTCTCGACCAAGGCGTTGCGAAAGGCCATGTTCGGAGCGACGAAGAACGCCATGCGCTTTTTCCTCAAGGTCTCGGCCAGCAAGCGCACCGCGATGACGGACTTCCCCGTGCCGGGGCCGCCCTCGACCACGAAGACATGGCGCTGGGACCGGTCCGCCTCATCGAGGACCTGGTGGCGGATGATGCGGAAGGCCTCGTCCTGCTCGTCGATGAGCGTGAACTCCTCGTTGCCCTCGAGCATGCTGCCCACCCGGCTGATGAGCTCGTCCGCCGGGCGCCATTTCCCGTGCTCGAGCAGGAAGAGGATGTCGTTCTTGGCCTTGCGGGGCACCAGCCGTTCGAGGTAGGCCTTGAACGGAGCCACGTCGTTGGCGAGGAACAAGCGCGACTCGGCCAGGAGGGGCTGATAGCGGGCGTCCTCGAGCGGCTCCGGGTCGCGCCGATAGAGGTTGAAGAGGTAGGCGGAGGGGTGGAGGCGGATGTCGTTCTCGACGATGTCCTGGTTGAAGCGCAGGATCATGCCCTTATACTGCCTCGCCTGAAGGTTCGGGTGCTGCTTGACCGTGCCGCCGCCGATGGGGGACAGGACCATGTTCTCGATGTTCGTGGAGTCGGCCGTGTCCCAGGCCTTGAGCTCGACGATGAGGGCGTTGTCCGCGGAGCCGTCGCTGCCGGCGAGGAGTATGTCGATGCGGGAGCGGCCGACGGGGGAGCAATGGTACTCGATGGCGACCTGTATGTCGTCGGCCACGGCCGCCTGGCCGAGGACGGTGGAGAAGCGGGCGTAGTCCGAGGCCCAGCCCATGCGGTCGGACGGGATGGAGCCGGTCTTGCGGAGGAAGGCGGCTTCGAGGCGGGCCTGGAGGTGGTTCTGGGCGACGTCGTGGAGGAAGCCGGACTTGGACTCCTGGTAGATGATCACGCAGGGACATCCTACCCAAAATTGGATATTCCAGATTGGAATATCCAATTTGAGGGGGCGTCGAATTGGGTATGCCAAATTGGCATACCCAATTTCCCCGGCATGCAACTATTTGAGGGGGTCAATCGTCTGATAAGTATGGAGATCAAACGAATCGAGTTGCTGATATACGTCGTGCGCGGCCAGCGGGTCATGATGGACCGTGACCTGGCGGCGCTTTACGGCGTCAAGACCGGCGCGTTGAATCGGGCCGTGAGCCGCAATATGGAGCGCTTTCCGGAACACTTCATGTTTCAGCTGAGCGCGGCCGAGACGAGAAATTGGGTATCACAAATTGTGATACCCAATTCGGCGCTTAAAATGAGCCTGCGACTGCGGCCCTATGCGTTCACCGAGCAGGGCGTCTCATCGCTCTCCGCCGTGCTGAAGAGCAAGCGCGCGATCCGTGTGTACATCGAGGTCATCGACGCCTTTGTGAGCATGCGGCGCGCGCTCGGGGCCAACAAGAAGCTCGCCGAGCGCATGGAGAAGGCGGAGAAGAAGCTGGGCGAGCACGAGGGCTACATCGGGACCCTGTTCGAGGAGATCGAGGCGTTGTCGAAGCCTCCGACCGGGCCGAAGCGGAACATCGGCTTCGCGGGGGAATAATGATGAAGATGAAGAGAACGATAGTCTGGCAGGCCGACGTTTTCGAGCTGATCGCGCCGGCGGGAGCGGGGAAAGTCTTCCGGGCTACCGTGGGATTCGTGTTCGATCCGCATGAGCCGTTCATCCTGGCCTCGAGGGTGTTCCCGGAAGGGACCAACAAGGCCGACTGCCTGACGGCCGCGATCGAGGAGGCCATGCTCACCTATCGAGTGACGCCCACCTACGTTCATGTTAAGTTCGACAATGGGAGGGCCCTGGATTCGTTGGCCGCCAAGGCGGGCTTCACGCTCACGCTCTGCGACGAGCTGCGGGAGCTCGCGGCCGTGAAGAAGGACATGGCCGATCACATGAGGAGCGCCTTCACGGCCGCGGATGTTTAACCTCGGAATGATGGAGAATCTTTTGCCCTCGAAGGCCGCTGTTGCCGGAATATATACACATATTGCAAAGTGCAATATGTCGTGTTATACTGCGGCTATGCGAGTCCTCCAAGGCATCAAGCCCCAAGACATCCTGGTTTTGCTCAAGCTCTGCCTCTGGCAGGAGCGGGAGTGGCGGCACATCGACTTGTCTATGGAGTTGGGCCTGTCGCAGACGGAGGTCAGCTTCGCGCTCGAGCGCTGCCGCGTCTCCGGGTTTTTGGATGAGGCGAAGAAGCGCGTGAACCGCTCGGCGCTGCTTGAATTCCTGATCCACGGCCTGAAGTACGTCTACCCGGTTCGGCCCGGCGCGCTGGGACGCGGGATGCCGACGGCCCATTCGGCGCCGCCGCTGTCGAAGCGTATCGTCTCCGATGAGAGCGACCAGTATGTTTGGGCCTGCGGCGAGGGGAAGATGCGGGGGCAGATCATCGAGCCTCTGTACGAGTCGGTTCCGTTCGCCGCAGGGAAGGACGCGCAGCTGCACGAGCTGCTGGCGCTCGTCGACGCGGTACGCGCCGGCCGCGCGCGGGAGCGCTCGATCGCCGCGGACGAGCTCGAGAAGAGGATCGGCCCGAAGAAGGGGTGAAGAATCTGGAGATGCTGTCTTTGGCGGCGCGCGGCTTCGGCCCGCTCAAGGACGAGGTCGTCTTCGTGGGCGGCGCCGTGATCGAGCTTTATCTGGCCGGACAGCCGGCGCTCAAGGTCCGCGCCACCGACGATGTGGACTGCGTCGTCGAGGTCGCCGCCCGGAGCGGCTATCACAAGCTTGAGGAGGAACTTCGCGGCCTCGGCTTCCGGCATGCGAAGGAGGAGGGCGCTCCTATCTGCCGCTGGGAATACGGCGGTGTTCTCGTGGACGTCATGCCCTTGGACGGTGGCGTTCTTGGATTCTCGAACCGCTGGTATCCCGAGGGATTCGAATATGCCGTGACCGCAGGGCTTCCCGGCGGCCAGGAGATCCGGATTTTCGCTTTGCCGTACTTCGTCGCCTCGAAACTGGAGGCGTTCAAGGGACGCGGCCGCGGGGATTTCATGGGGAGCCCGGACATGGAAGACATCGTGACGCTCCTAGACGGCGCCGAGGGCTTCGGCGCGGAAATCGGACGAGCGCCGGCGAGCGTCAGAAGCTATCTGCGGGAGGGCTTCCGCGCGCTTCTCGCGGATGGACGATTCCTGGACGGCTTGCAGGGTCACCTGCCTCCGGCCGCGGGGCCGGGCCGAGTCGCGCGCGCCCGCGCCGTTCTCGAATCGCTCTAGTTCGAACCAAACGCACGAGCGGCCGGGCGTCGCCCGCCGCTCAGCGTGATGTTCGATTATCAACGCGAATGGCATGCAACTTTTTCGGGGGGTCAATCGTCTGATAAGTATGGAGATCATGATACCGGCGGAGCCCCTGGCGAATAGTTACCAAACGCGATATACTCATAGCACTACATGTTTGGTAACTAATATGGCGGCTAACCCGGTCCGAGGCGTCCTCATCGAGGAGTTGGCGAACTCCGAGCGCATGCTGAAACGATATCGGCAGGCGTTGGCGGAACTGCCTAAGGGCAGCCTCGTCGCGAAGAGGATCAAGGGCGGGGTTTACTACTACGCGGCCTATCGGGTGGGCGGCAAGGTGCGCTTCGAGTACAAGGGCAAGCTCTCCGAGGCTGAAGTCGAGAAGCTGGAGAAGGCGGCGAGCCAAAAGGCGCAATATCGGAGGCTCATCGCCGACCTCAAGGAGCAGCTGGTCTTCATCCGGAGGGCGCTGCATGAGAGAAAGCGACGCGCCCATTGATTTGTGCCTTGAGGTGCTCCGGCGCCTCGACAAGGCCGGGTAGTTCCGCTTACTCCGCCCCGGGATTACTTGCTGGTCTTTTCGAGCGCTAACTCGAGAAGAACGACGATCTCGCTGCTGATGGACCGGCGCTCGGCGTCCGCCCGCTTGGCGAGCTTTTCGTAAAGGTCTTTCGGTATCGAGGCCGAGGTCCGCACAAGATCGCCGGTCGATTTTTGGCGCATGATTCCCCTATTGACAAATGCGTGTGAATGATGTATAGTGATGCACAGCAGCGCGGCGCGGTCCGTTCCTAGCGAGTCATTCTAGCTTAGGAGGTGGGATCATGGGGAAACCCAATGCGGCCGGAACGCTGGAGTCCTTGATGCGGCCCGCGCGCGGGCGCGAGGTGTTGTTGGATCGCGACGCGGCGAAATACTTCGAAGTCCGATTGAGCACGCTCAGCGCGACCGTCGAGAGGCGGCGCGACAGGTTCCCGGCGGACTTCCTGCTCGTGTTCCGGGGCTGTGAGGCCGTGGGCTTCGAGCGGCGAAGAGGGGTAGCGAGGCCGCGGCGGCTCGTTCGAGCGTTCACGGAGGTCGGGATCGAGGCGCTGGCGGGATCGTTGAGGTCCAAACGCGCGATCGCGCACAGTCTTGAGAGCATACGCCGATACTTTGCCGATCTCGCGAAGTTGCGCTCGCTGGCAGGAATGCCATGAATTCCGCGAAATACGCGAGGCTGCTGAAAACGATCAAGGCGCGGACCCAGTCGGCTCGAGCGCGTGCCGCAATTGCTGTCAACGCAGAGCTTGTCACTCTGTTTTGGCAGATAGGCCGTGAGCTTCTGGCTCGCCACAACCAACAGGGTTGGGGAACAAAGGTCGTCGATAGGCTGTCGCGTGATCTGCTTCTCGGCTATCCGAACATGCGCGGATACTCGCCCCGTAATCTCAACTACATGCTGGCGTTCGCGCGGGCCTATCCGAAGAAGTCAATTGTGCAGACAGTGTCTGCACAATTGACCTGGTCCCACAACACGGCGCTTCTCGACAAGGTCAAGAGCGGATCGGCGAGAGACTGGTACGCCCGCCAAGCTCTCGAACACGGCTGGAGTTTGAGCGTGCTTCATTCCCACATCGCCGCTGATCTGTATGGTTCCGCTACGGGTGCGTCTCGATCCAGCGCTGCATCTCGGCGCAGAGGCGCTTGTCGTGGTTCTCCCCGCAGTAGCGCCAGAGGTAAGGGATCGCGCCCTCTCCGTACGCGCGGCTGAAGTCGGCGTATTGCTCGCTGAAGGCGAGGCAGGTCTTTTGCCCGTTCGTGAAGGCCGCGTCGTAGTCCGGCGTCTTATTCTTCGCGGCGCGCGCCAGATGGTCCTCCGCGACCTTGCACTTGCCCGCGGCGGTCAGGACCGCCTTCGCGGACCAGGGCTGGCTCTTGAGCCAGTTCTTGGCGTGGTCTTCGCCTAAGGCCGCGGCGGCTTTCGCCGCGCGCGATTCTTCCAGATGGTACAAGTCGACCGCCGCGCGCGTGCCGGGGGTGCCGATGGCGACCAAGGCCGCGGCGACGCGGGGCTTGTTCTGGAAATCCCGGTTTTTGAGGAGGCCCGCGAGGAGCGGGACCGCGCTTTTGGCCGTGGGGCCGAGGTCGCCGAGCGCGTCGATCGCGCACTCGTTGCCCGCGCGCAGGGACGCCGTCAGGAGGGGAACGGGGGAGGGCGTGGGCTTGATCTTGCCCAGCGCCAGCGCGGCGTGGCAGCGGAGGAGCTCGTCGGAGAGGAGCACAGTCAGAGGCGCGGCGGCGGCCGCGGCGGGCGGGCCGATGGCGGCCAAAGCGTCGACCAGGGCGATGCGGCAATGGGCGGGGTCGGGGTCGTCCTTGGTCGCTTTTTGGATGTCGGCGCACGCGGCGGGGTCTTCCAAGGTTTGGAGGAGGACCGGGACCTCGACGGCGTCCACCGGCTTCACGGAACGCAGGCGGCCGTACAGCTCGACGGCCCTGGAATCCGCGTTTTTGTTCTTCGGATCGCGGACCGCGGCGATGACCGGGGCGAGCTGCGACTGCTTGCCCTTGCCGAGGTAGGCCTCGAGCTCCTCGGGCGTCATGTTCGCCACACTCTTCGTCTCGACGGCGCGCAGCGGGGCGCAAACGAGGAGGAGGGCCACAGCGGCTTTGGTCAAGGAGATCACCGGGAGAATCCTAGCTGATTCTCGAGGGGCTTGATTATGCGGGGCCGCGGCCCTATCCTTAGGCCATGACCCCTCGTCTGAGGCTCGTAGCACTCCTGTGCCTCATGTCCGTCTCCGCGCGCGCACTCGACTGCTCGACGGTGAAGCCCGGCGCCAAGGACTTCTCTTTCGCCGAGCTTCCCTGCCTGAAGACGGGACCCGCCGCCGGGGACGCGGCGGCCATGTTCCAGGCCCTGTCCTCGGTCCCGTGGCCTCCCGGCCTGACCCGCAGCCTGACCCAGGCCGGCCTGCGCGTGCGCTTCGCCGCGCCGAACGCGCGCGCCGAGGCGGAGCAGAGCGGCGTCTACGCCTGGGAGGAGAAGACCGTCTATCTGTGGGACCGGCCGCGGGCCGCGGTGGTCGTCCATGAGCTGGGCCACGCCGTGGACGACCTGCTCCTGCCCGACGCGCTCGGCGCCTCGCCGTGCAAAGTCATGGCGTCCAACACCGATGAGGAGTTCGTCGGGCTCTGGAAGGCCTACATCCGCCGCGTCAACGCGCACATGAAGATCGAGGTCAACGACGACGGCGGGCGCCGGCTGCCGATCAGCGAGGCCTCGGCCCGGGCGTTCCTGGGCAGCTTCTCAGGCAGCGCGTCGGGCTGGTTCACCGAGCTGCCGCTGTTCGACGACCCGAAGAACCCCATCACGGGGCCGCGCGGCTACGTCTCCATACAGGAGTATTGGGCGGAGACCGTCCAGCGCTATGTCACCTCGAACGCCTGGCTGAAGGCGAGGGACGCGGAGGCCTTCGCCTACATCGGACGCAAGCTCCGTGAGGCCGAGAAGGGGCCGCTCGAGACGGTGAGGCTGCCCGTCGACGCGAGCCGCTGCGAGAACCTGCGCTAGTGCGATTGTTCGGCGGAAGGATCACCGTGAGCGCGGAGCCCTTCTTCTGGCTCATGGCCGGCCTGTTCGGCTTTTCCCTCGGCCGCGGCTCGCCGCGGGAGAGCGTGTTCTGGGCGGCGGTGGTCGCGTTCTCGGTGCTGGCCCACGAGCTGGGTCACGCGGCCGTGTGCCTGATGTGGGGCAAGGGCGCGGACATCACGCTCCACGGCTTCGGCGGGGCCACGCGGCCGCGCGACGCCTCGCGGTTCGGGACCTGGAGGACGGCGCTGCTGGACCTGGCGGGGTGCGCGGCGGGGTTCGGGGTCGCGGCGGTGTCCCTCGCGGTCTTGTACTACGGCGCCGTGAATAAAGGGAGCGTGCCGCCGGAGGCGCTCAAGGTCGCCACGGCCTTGGCCACCGTCAACGTCTGGTTCTCGGTGTTCAATCTCTTGCCCGTCTCGCCCATGGACGGGGGGAAGCTCGTCTCCGGCCTGCTCGCCGCGCGCTGGGGCGTGAACGGGAAGCGCGCCGCCCACGGTCTGGGGCTGGCGCTCGGGGCGGGGGCGGCGCTGTACTTCTATCGAGGAGGGGCGATGTACGGGACCTTCCTGTGCGGGGCGATGGCGGCGGGGGAGGCGCGGGCGCTCAAGCGCTCGCTGTCGATGACGGCGGCCGACTCGGACGAGACCCTCACGGGCGAGCTGCCGCGGGCCGTGGAGCTGTGGGACAAGGGACGCCACGAGGAGGCGGTCGCCGTGGTGGCCGCCTTGCGGGAGAAGACCAAGGCCGGGCTGACCTACGACGCGGCGACCATCCACCTCGCGTATTTCCAGTACCTGATGGAGAGATATCCGGAGTCCTACGCTTGCTTCAAGGAGGCGCCCGAGGGGGACATGTCCGCGCCGCTCAAGCGGGCGTACGCGGACGCGGCTTTGCGCCAGAAGGATTTTTCGACGGCGCTGAGGCTGGGACGGACCAATTTCCACGATCAGACCGGGCCGGACACCGCGTACGCGGCGGCGCTGGCGGCGGCGGGGCTGGGGGACGCGCGGGAGACAGCGAGCTGGCTCAAGACCGCGCTTCGCCTGGGGCTCGACCGGAACGCGCTGCGCTCCCGTGAGTTCGACGCGGTGCGCGGCGCCGAGGAGTTCCGCGACCTCCTCGGCGGCTCGCGCTAGCGCCGGCTAAGGAGCCGGGACCACCGCCGGCTTGCGTTTGCGCGGCGGGACCGCGCGGGGCAGGGAGTTCGCCTCCCGGATGATCTCCTCGGCGGACTTGCCGCCCGAGGCCGGGGCGGGTGCGGCGGTGGCCTGACCGCCGGGGGCGGCGTCGGCGGGAGCGAATTTCCTCTCGAAGCCGCCGGAGGTCGCGCGCTTGACGCGTTCCTTGGAATCCAGGATGCTCGAGCTGCGAAGCTCCTCGCGCTCGGCGTCGGCCTGGCGGTAGTTCGCGATCTCCTGGCGGACCTTGGCCAGGTCGGCGCGATTCTCGGCGAGGGCTTTGTCGGTCTTGGCGCGCTCCGCGGGGTCGGCTTCGGCGGCGGGCTCGGACTCCTCCCGGAGGATGACGTAGAGGGACAAGCCGATCTCGCTCAAGGCTTCGTACTCGTCGCGGCGCAGCTCGTCGAGCGTGGGCTTCATCGAGCGGATGTACTTCGCGCGGCCGAGGAACGCGCCGATTTTGCCGAAGTGCGGCATGCCGGGCGCGGGGACGCGGCGCTCGATGCCGGCCTTGAAGGCGGCGTCGGCCTCGGCCTGCAGCTCGCCGGAGAGCTTCGCCTCGCGGGCGAGGGCGTCGTCGGCCCAGGTGATCTCCTCGAGGGTCATGACCGGCTCGTCCTTGGTGCGCTTGTGGAAGCGGAACAGGGAGAGGCCGGAGATGTTCTGGTAGTTGTCGAAGAGGTCCTTGGCGAGGGCCTTGGCCTGTTTTTCGGTGAGGGCCTTGCCGGCCGGGGCCTTCTCGCGCGGTTCGTAGGCCCTCAAGGCGGGGCGCTTGGTGAAGTCGTGTTTGGGGAAGCCGCCGCCGTCGGGGCTGCCCGAGGGGGCGGGGTTGTCGGGGACGCCGGCGAGGGCGGGGACGGCGAGGGCGGAGAGGAGAGCGGCGACGAGCCAGGCGGAGCGTTTCATGAGGGGCCTCCTAGGACTCCGGGAGTGTAGCCCCGGAAGCTCTTGGCCGCAAGGGGAAATGACAAAAACGTCAGTAGGAGGTCCAGGCGGAGCCCCGGTTGTCCGTGTGGGTGCAGTCGATGAACACGGTGCCGTGGAGCTCCGGCGTGGAGGGCGAGACGATGTAGGCCCACTTCCCCGTGTCGGCGCCGGTCCGGTCCGCCGCGACGATGGCCTCGGTCGTCTTCGGGTGAGCGCCCGTGTAGGAGTTGGACCACAGCGTGGGCAGCCGGGGCGAGGTCTTGGGGTCGATCAAAGTCTCGAGCGCCGGCGGGGCGGCGCCTTCGTGCGCGCTCCGGTAGGCGCTGACCCTCTGGCGCAGGTCGGCGAGGTTGCCTTTCATGGCGCCCTCGCCGCTGTAGCGCAGGAGGTCCCGGAAGCGGGGCCAGGCGATGGCCAGGCACAGGGCGCCGATCACGCCGACGGCGAGCGCGGCGTTGACCTCGGCGCGAAGGTAGCCCGGGACGGCGGGGCGCTCGCGGCGGAGGACCCTCCAGGTGTCGCGCGCGGCGAACCAGCCGAGGGCCAGGATCCCGAGGGCGGGCAAGGTCGAGAGAAGGGCGATGAGGACGCCCCCGTGGCGGAGGGTCAGGGCCGCGCCGACGAGCGACGTCAGGCCGAAGAGGAGGAGGGGTGCGACCCAGAGGGAGCGCGCGGCGGCCCACGCGTACAGCAGGCCGGCGGACGCGGGGATATCCTCGGCGGGGCCGGCGGGGGCGAGGGAGTTGGCGTGCTCCGCCATGCGCCAGGCGTCCCACGCCGCCAAGGCGGAGAGGACCGGAGCCAGCAGGAGGCCGAACGAGCCGAGGAAGACCGGCGCCGCGAAGAAGCCGATGTAGAGGAAGATCATGACGCCGAGGCCGCGCAGCCACGCCCCCGCGTAGAAATGGCCGAAGCCGGGGAGGACGAGAGTGATCAAGGCGGCGACGAGCGGGGACTTCGGCGAGGGCGCGCTCACCCGGCGAGGATAGCCCCGCGCGGGGGCGGCGTCAAGGAGCGGTGACGGGACGGCACTGGCGAAAAACGCGCGCGTGCTTTATACTCCAGGTCGCGGAGCCCGCCTGCGGCGCTGATACGGCTCCGGATCCCCCAGCTGTTCGGAGGCCTCATGGCTGACCCGAGACTGGATGTGGTCGTGGTGCCGAGGAAGGGCGGTTTCCAATGGCCCGGACGCGAGACGCTCGACGAGCGCACGCGCATCCTCTTCGAGTCGCGCACGCTCAAGGAGCTGGCCTACGCGACCGGCACGATCGACGCGGAGAACCTGGAGTCGGTGCTCGGCTTCTGGGAGTACCTGCAGGCGGACTGGCGCTGGCTGCACGACGCCGACTTCCGCGCGGAGAACCCCGATTATTTCTCCTGGCACAACGCCAGCCTGCGCGAGGGCGGCCACTACCTGCGCGAGACGCACTGGAAGGGGGGCATACCCGAGACGGAGAGCGTCTCCGAGTATCTCGACAGCCTGACCAACTAGGTCAGTACGAGGTCCAGGCGACGCCCCGGTAGTCGGTGTGGGTGCAGTCGATGAACACCGTCCCCGAGGAGACGACGTACGCCCATTTCCCCGTGTCCGCCGTTCCGGCGCCGTCGACTAAGACCGCCGCCGGGGTCTCCGGGTGCGGGATCTCGGCGTAGCGGCCCCACAGCGGGGGGAGCTCTCCCAGGTCGGCGAGTGAAGGCGGGGCCTGGCCGCCGTGGGAGGCCCGGTAGCGCTCGACGACGGAGCGCAGGTCCTGGAGGCGGGCCTTGAGCGCGCCCTCGTGGCTGCGGCGGAAGAGGCCGGAGAAGTAGGGGGCCACCATCGCGAAGAGCAAAGCGCAGGCGACGAAGACGACGATGGTGGTCACGATCTCGCCTTCGAGCGCGGCGACGAGCGCGGGCTTGGTCCCCGTCACGACCCGCCAGGTGTGGCGAGCCGCGTTCCAGGCCAAGGCGAGGAAGAGGAACGCGACGACGAGGGAGTTGACGGCCGCCACGGTGAAGCCGCCGCCGCGCTTGAGCTCGAACCACGCGCCGAGCAGCATGCCCGCGCCGCACAAGAGAGGGAAGGCCGTGATCCATAGGGCGCGGAAGGCGGCCCAGGCGTAGATCAGCCAGCGCGTCGGCGGGGCTTCGTCCATGGGGAGAGCATAGCCCCGCGGGGCGCGCGCGTCAACGCGCCATTGACAGCGCCGGAGCCGGGGCTATACTAAGGTCATGGCGGTCCTCTTGCCCCTCATCGCCCTCCTGGCCGCGCCGGCGCCCCGCGCCTCGGCCATGCCCTCGTCCTACGCGTCCCTCGACGCGGCGGCGGTCGCCTTCGTGGACCTGGTGAGGAGCTATCCCGAGCAGAGGAAGGAGTACTGCGCCTGGCTGATAAAGGATGCCGACGGGCGCATCCGCTTCGGGACCATCAACGAAGGGAACATGGACACCTGCCCGAGCTCGTGGCCCAAGCCCGCGGGGACCGTGGGCTCGGTGCACACGCATCCGATCTGGGGGCCGGGCGCGAAGGCCGTCGACGCGGCGGGCCAGGTTTTCTCCGAGGGGGATTTCGGCCACGCCGAGCACGCCGACGTGAGCGTGCCGACCTATCTCGGCGCGCCGGCCGGGCACGTGCTGCGCTACGACCCGGGCGGGAGCCTGTGCTGGGGCCGCAGCTACATCATGCGCAACTTCAAGATCGTCCGCGACCTGAGCCCCACGGTGAACGGGCGCCTGCCCGTCAACCCCGGCAAGAAGGAAGCCCTGTTCGACACGGGCGGGCGCATGATCCCGCGGCCGGCGTACTGCAAGGACGGCCCGCGCTGACCGTCAGGGCCGCACGGTGCCGTTCATGGCGTTGGCCTTGAACGACTCCCCTTCGGGCGCGCGCAGGATGGTCCAGTTCCCGTGGGAGATGAAGCCGAACTGGCCGCGCGCGGGGCCCGCCGGGCCGCGGACGGGGGCGGCGAAGCGCCGGCGGACGAGGACCTCGCCGAAGGCCGCCTCGACGGAGTCGGCGGCGAGCTCCCCCTTGACGGACGCCGCGCCGACGAGGTACTTGCCGTCCTTGAGGACGATGGAGCCGCGGCGGTAGGGGTCGACGCGCACGAGGAAGGACTCCGGGCCGACGAAGGTCATGAGGACGTGGCGGGCGGTGTCGTTCTCGATCAGGGCGACGCTGCGGCCGGCCAGGCCCGAGAGGCCGACGGGCTCGGGAGGCTCGCCGCGGACGGCGGCGGCGCGGGCGAGCTCGGCGCCGCGGGCGACGGACTCGCGGCGGGCGTCGCGGCCCTCGGGTTCGCCGGGGAAGGCGTCGGCGAGCAAAGACAGGGCCAGGACCTGCTTGTCGAGGCTCTCTTTTTTGGAATCCTCGGCCAGGGCGGCCAGGCCTTTCTTGAACTCGGCGGAGAACGGGTCGTCGGCGGGCGGGGTGCCGACCTCGGAGACGAGGAAGGCGGAGAGGTCGAGGAGGCGGTCGAAGGACTTGGCGTCGCGGGCCTTGCGCCAGGACTCGACCATGGCCTCGAGCGCTCTTTGAGAGCGGGCCTCGTCCTTGCTGTCGCGCATCAGCGGGCGCAGCTCGGCCAGGGCGCCGTCGAGGCCGGTGTCCAGGCGCTTGAGCGTGGCGGTCAGGCGCGCGTCGAGGGATTTCCCGGAGAGGCGGGCGACGACGGCGTCGGGGAGGGGCTCGCGCTCGCGGCTGGCGGCCTCGCTGAGGCGGCGCTGGGCCTCGTCGTAGAGCGGGCCGCACAGCTCGGGCTTGTCGGCGAGCAGCGCGTCGGCGCGCGCCTCGATGAGCCCGGCCGCCACGGTCAGCGCCTCGGTCCGGCGCGGGCCGCTCACGCGCTCGTAGAGGTCCACAGAGGGCGGCGGGCCGTCGGGACGGGGCTGGGACCGCGCGGGGTCGGCGGCGAGGAGCATGATCGCGTCGTCGAGGCGGGCCGAGGCCTCGGCGCGGATGCGGTCGCCGCGGGCCATGAGCACGGCGCGCAGGAGCAGGGCGGCCGAGGCGGGCGCGCCGTCCCGGAGCGCGTTCTGGCCCATCGTCAGAAGCTCGGCGGGCTCGGCGGAGGCGACGATGTCGCGCGGCAGGTCGCTGTCGAGGGGCTCCCAGGCGCTCATGGCCGCCAGCGCGGCCGCGGCGGCGGGGGCGTCCTTGGCGGCGCGGGCCGCGCGCCATTTCTCGAACCAGCGGGAGCGCCATTCCTTGAGCGCGTGGCGGGGGTTGATCTCGTCGTTGCCGGTGTCGGCGATCATCGCGGCGGCGAGCGAGGAGGCGGAGGCGTCGTCGTTCTCCTTGAGGGCGCGCAGCAGCCAGCGCGCGCGGTCGTCCTGGATCAGGCGGCGGCGCGCGGGGTCTCCGCCGGCGACGACCTCCGCCCACAGGGCGGCTTGGCGCGGCCAGTCCTTGGCCTCGCCCGCGGCGCGGTGCGCCTCGACGAGGGCGGCGGCGGGATCGGCGGCCGCCGGCGGCGCGGCCGCCGGACGGGCCGCGGAGGAGGAGCGGCGCGCGTACAGCCACCCGCCCGCGCCGAGGACGGCGCAGAGGACGAGGGCGAGCTTCAGCCGTTTCTTGGCGCCGACGGATCTCACGGTCGAAGTTTAGCCCCGCGGAAAAACCGCGTCAAGGCTTGCGGCGCATGCGCTTGAGCTGCTGGCCGATATTGCCGCCGACGCGGGAGCGCCAGTCGGTGAGCGGCTTGCCCTTGTCCTGGGCGCGCTCCGGGACGACGCGGTAGATGAAGTGATGCGTGACCTCGCCCAAGGCGACGAGGGCGGGCAGGCCCATCACGCCGAGCACGGCGGGGTTGCTGCCGATGATCTGGAACCAGGCGGCGACCAAAGCCAGGGCCGCGACGGGATAGGCGACGGCGACCGCGCGCCACGCCGTCTCGAAGGCGCTTTTCGCGGCGGGGCTCAGCTTCGGGTAGGCGTAGTAGCGGCCGGCCCAGAAGCCGGAGACGAGGGCGAAGTGGAACGGCACGAGCAGCAGCGGCGCGGCGAGGACGGCGAACATCGCGGGGCTCGGCGCGCTCACCAGGCTCTGCGTCCACGCCCACAGGCCGCCGCTCAAGGCCGCCATGCCGCCGCCGAGGACGGCGGAGTTCTGGAAGGCGCGCTTGACCCCGTCGGGCATGCGCCGCGACGGCCGCGGCGTGGAGGGGGCGAGGGCGGGACCTCGCGCGGCGCCCGGGGCGGCGGACACCTCGGCCGCGTCCGCGGCCCGCGCGCCGCCGCCGTCGAACAGGGCGGAGATCTCGCGCGAGGCGCCGGCGGAGGCGGGCTCGGCCTTGGTCAGCGCGGCGCCGGTCTGGCGCAGGGCGTCGACGGTCTTGACCGGAGCGGCGGGAGCGGGGAGCGCCGCGGCGGTCAGCGCCGCGGGACGGACCGTCGCGGGCGTCAGCGCCGAGGGGGCGAGCGGGGCCGGAGCCAGAAGCGTCGGGGCCAAGGGGGCCGCGAGCGCGGGGGCCAGGCCGGGGGATGTCAGCCCCGCGACGGGCGTCAGCTGCAAAGTGACCGCGGGGGAGGCGCCCGTCTTGAAGGTCGTCGCCTCGCCGGGCAAGGCGACCTCCACGGCGCGGCCGACGCCCGCGCGCGCGGACGGCGCCGCGCCCAGCAGGGCGGCGAGAAGGACGGGCCTGAGGAGGCTCACACCGAAAGGGTAGGGCCCGGAGGGGAAAATTTCAAGAGGGCGCGGCTGTTTTCGGAAACAGTCGCGCCGCCTCTATGGCTCAGCGCCAGCGCGCGCGGCGCGCGTCCCAGGAGCCGGCGCGCCGCAGAGGGCCGCCGGCGCAGGAGCCGAGGTAGATGCGGCCGCCGGAGACCCAGTAGAAGGCGTTCTGGTCGAACTCGGCGGCGAGCGCGCGCGCGGTCTTGGGCGAGGCGACGATCACGCCCCAGCCGGCCTCGCGGTGCGAGCCGTCCTCGCTGCCGCCGGTGACGCGGAAGCGCCGCAGGCCCAGCGCGTCGAGGCGGCGACGCAGGGCCGCGTCGAGCTTCCTGTTCGCGGCCGGGGAGAAGAGATGTCCCATCGGGTTGTGCGCGGTGACGACGGCGAAGCGCGCGGGGACCTTGCCGCGGAGAGCGGCCTGGAAGTACGTAGAGAAGTAGGCGGCGCGCAGGCGCGGGGCCACGGGGCTCAGATCGCCTGAGGCGGCGTCGTCGGAGGCGTCGGCGCGGGGCCTTTGCAGACGCTGATGTGGGTGAGCAGGCTCGTGACCTTCTCGCCGCAGCGCTTGCAGTAGCCGGGCTTGTTGATGCGGCCGAGCGCGCCCTTGCCCGCGGCCTTGTTCTTGTGGCTGTAGCGGTTGACGAGGTCCTTCACGCCGTCGGCGCGCTGCTTCCGGTCGCGCACCACCGGGCACTCCGGCTTGTGGTCGGAGAGCTTGACGACGTTCACCGCGTTGCAGCGGAAGCAGATCTTCACGGCGTCCATTGTAGAACATCATGGTCGAGGTCCGCAGAATCAATAACGGCCGCGTGGCCTTGACGCGTCGCGCGGATAGAGTTATACAGTGGTCATGATCGAAGAAACCGTCGCGAAGATCGAGGCCGCCATCAAAGAGGCGCGCGGCGCCGACCCCAAGAATAAGGCCGAGCTCATCGCCCTCCTCGAGAAGCTCAAGGCCGAGGTCCAGCGCGACATGCGCTCCAAGGACCTGATCGACAAGGCCGAGGAGGCCGTCAAGGACGCGACCCTCGAGTTCGACGCGACGCACCCCAAGCTGGCCGCCGTGATCGGCGAGGTCAGCAGCATGCTCGCCAAGATCGGCATCTAGCGTCTTGGGCCTTGACGGCCCACGACCTCCCTGTTACACTGAGATTGTCGGACGGTGATGTTCGACGGCCCTTTAATACGGGACCCAAAGCGTTCGGACCCTGGTCTTTCTTGAGAAAGCGGATCGGGGTCGCTTCTTTATACGGGAAGCGGCTCCGAGGCCTCCAAGCCGGAAACGACGAGGAGGGTTTATGTCCATCCAATCGAGCGGTGAGTACCAAGACCGAGGACTCGAGTTGCTCTTGGCGGACGATGCGGAAGAAGCTCTTTCGGTCTTCGAAGAAGGCATTCGAAAGTTCCCCGGCGACGCCGAGCTGAACCTGGGGCGGGCCCTGGCGCTCAACCGCCTGGGAGAGTACGTCCGGGCGGGCGAGATCCTCGAGGCCTTGCGCGTGACGTCGAACCAGATCGAGGACGTGCTGACGGGCCTCGTCGAGGCGTACCTCGGACGCGGCATGGTTCTGCAAGCCAAGGTCGTGGCGAAGGACCTGGCCGACGGCCCGGCCAAGCGCGACGCCGAGACCCTGTGCCGGCTGGGCAGGCTTTTCTACATGAAGAAGCGGTACCGCGACGCGCTGCCGTACTACGAGCGGGGCGCGGAGCTCTCGCCCAAATGGGGCGAGGCGTGGTTCGGGCTGGGCGCGTGCCAGTGGGCGTTGTCGCATCCGGCGGGGGCCGAGGCCGCGCTGCGGCGCGCCGTCGAGCTCGAGCCGGAAGACTGGCAGGCCCGTCAGTTCCTGGGCTGCGTGCTGCACGACTTGGGACGCAAAAAGGACGCGCGCGAGATGCTGGAAGCGGTGCCGTTGGACGTCTCGTGGCAGAGGCCGGCCCTGGAAAGGATGGTCGCGATGGCCTGGTGGCCCCAGGATGCGGAGAAGCGCAAGCAGATGGAGTCGCTGTGGAAGAGCGTGATGGGCGGCGCCCCTGGGCGTGGGGCAATGGACGTGCTTGAAGAAGTCAGCCGTAAGATGGAGTTCAAGCCGTAACCGTCGTCGTTCGCACAGCCGAGCGGGGGCCGCCGGGACTAAACCGGCGGCCCTTCTCGTTTAAGTGTTGATAATCTTGGTGTCAGGCCGTGCAGTATGTGCAGTATTCGGGGCTTAGCGTCCTATGCGATAATGAAGTCATGAAAGACCGGAGCGCCGAACTCGACGAGACGATCCTCCGCTTCGCCCGCGAGCGCAAATGGGGCAAGTACCACGGCCCGAAGAACCTCGCGATGGCGATGGTCAAGGAAGCCGCCGAGATCGTCGAGATATTCCAGTGGCTGACTCCGGCGCAGGCCAAGAACCTGAATCCCGCCCAGCGCGCCCACCTCGCGGAGGAGCTCGCCGACACCTACGTGTATCTCAAGAAGATCGCCGATCATTTCGGCATCGATCTCACCGAAGCGGCGCTCGCGAAGATGAAGAAGAACGCGATCAAGTATCCCGCGCACCTCAATCGTGGCCGCATACATAAAAGGCGCTGAAACCAAGAATACTGCACATACTGCACGGCCTGACACCAAGATTATCGGTAGCGGAGGGCGTTCAGGCCGTCTTGGATGACGGCGAGGCGCTCGGGGACGGGGAGGGACGGGGGCTTGGTTTGGAGCTTGAGGCCGAGGAGGGGGCAGGGGCCGGCCTCGGAGAGGGCGGCTTGGGCGGCGGCGGGGGTCAGGATCGACTCGGGGACGCTCGTCGAGAAGGGGGCGTGGGAGTCGCGCCAGGCGCCGTAGTCGGGGTGGGCGGGCGTCGCGCCGGAGAAGACCAGGGCGCCGAGCAGATCGGCCTGGACGGCGCGGGCGATGTGCTCGAGGGGGCCTTCGGCGGAGCGGGTCTCGACGGCGGAGCGGCCCCAGTTGATCGCGACGGCGACGGGCGTGCGGCCTTCCGAGAGCTTGGCGGCGAGGACGTCGTCCTCGATGCTGAGGAAGCCCTTGTCGGGCTCGAGCCCGGGCACGGCCGCGTCGCAGTGCTCGACGAGCAAGGAGGCACCCTGCCAGTCGCGGTCGCGCAGGTCGGAGAGGGCCTCGGCGAAGCCGTCGAGCGAGCGTTTGGCGCGCGAGCCGTCGAGGCGCGGCGCGGAGTGAACCATCACCGCGCGCACGGCGCGGCGGCCGAGGGCGCGGTGGAGCGTCTCCACGGCCCGGCGCGCGCTCTCCAAGTAGTCGAGGGCGCGCTGGCGCGCGTCGGCGTCGGCGCTGGCCAGGCCGAAGCGCCGGTCGCCGGCGAGGCGGTCCATCGTGCCGGGCAAGGTGGTGAGGATCAGCGACCACTCGGGGCGGATCTGGCCGATCAGCCAGCCCTCGTCGCGGCGGTGCAAGGTCCCGAAGAACGGCTGCTCGAGGCCGGCGAGGTCCATGCCGGCGAGCCCGGCGTACAGGGCGGCCTCCGCGGCTTCATCGAGGCCGGCGGTGGCGGCGTAGGCGCCGACGTGTAGCTTCATACGCGCCTATCCTATATAAGAATCGTCGTCCCGGACCTAGGCCTTTTGCCGAAGCGGAATCTAGGCCGTTTGGACGCAGTTCCTGTCCCCGGCGGGAGTAGACTTGGCGTATGGGAAACACGAGATATCGTTGGGCGCTCGTTCTCGCGATGTTGCCGTCACTGTGCGGCGCCCAAGTCCGGTTCTCATCGTCGTTAGGGTCCGTCGGGGCGTTACCCATTCCGTTGACGCCGTTCAATTCGTTCACAGCTCCCGCTCTCTCGCTTTCGCCGTTATCCGTTCCGTCTTTGTCTCCCAGCCTGACGCCGTCGTTCGCTCCCGCGCTCTCCGCCGCCGTCCCCGTCTCCCTCGAACAAGGCCGCGCCTTCTTCGACGGCGCGGCCGCGAAAGCGGGCGCGCCGGCCCCGGCGAACCCCGCGGTCCTTCCCCGCGGCGAATCCGTCTCCTTGAACGGAGTCGTCCTCCCCTCGCGCATGTTCTCCGACCAGACCTCGATCTCGGCCCAGCTCATCCGCGCCATCGACGCGTCCCGCACCTCGATCGACATCGCCATCCACGGCCTGGCCCTGCGCGAGATCGGGGCCGCGCTCCTGCGCGCCAAGAACCGCGGCGTGAAGGTCCGCATCGTGATGAACCAGTCCCACGTTTTCCCGGAGAAGCCGCGCGAGACGCGCACCCCCGAGGTCCAGATGCTCATGGACCAGGGCTTCGAGCTGAAGATGCTGCGCGGCGGGGACATGTTCGGCATCATGCACAACAAGCTCGCCATCTTCGACGATCAGGTCCTGGAGACGGGCTCGTTCAACTGGACCCACGCCGCCGACGCCTGGCACTGGGAGAACGCGATGTTCCACGCCGAGCAGGCCCGGATCAAGGCGTACCAGGCCTACTGGGATTGGATGTGGTCCATCTCCTCGAAGATACCGAAGCAGGCCCCGCCCCGCCCCGAGCCGATCCCCGAGGGCCAGCCTCACCCCGGCCTGCCGCCCGCGCCCCAGGACCCGGCGCGCCCGGTGCTCTTCAACGGCGAGTCGTTCCCCGCCCAGGCCTTCTCTCCGTTCGGCGTTTCCGCGCACCTCGTGCGCGCCATCGACGCGTCCCGGGTTTCCATCGACCTGGCCAACTTCTCCTTCACCTCGGAGGAGCTGCGCGACGCCCTGCTGCGCGCCAAGGAGCGCGGCGTGAAGGTCCGCATCGTCTTCGACGCCCAGCAGTACAAGTACCTCTCCGAGATGCACTGGTTCGTCGATAACGGCTTCGACATCCTGCTCTCCGCCGGCAAGAGCGGCGAGAAGGGCGTCATGCACAACAAGTTCGCGGTGTTCGACGGCGCCATGGCGGAGGCCGGCTCGTTCAACTGGACCCGCAACGGCGAGAAGAACAACTACGAGAACGCGATGTTCCTGGACGCGCCGGACGACGTCGCCGCCTTCGCCGCCGCGTTCAAGCGCATCCGCGCCCAGGCCTGGGCGCCCGCGCCCGAGGACCACGCCGGCCCTCACGCCGCCCCCGAAGACTTCAACCACGCCCACTGATTTGAGGGTTGACGGGGGGAGGGTCTGAGGCTACACTCAGGCTGTGGCGTATCTCCGTCCGATGATGCCGTCCCGTTTCGCGTTCGCCTTGGCGCTCGCCGTCCTCGCCCGCGCTGCGTCCGCCGCCCCGTCCGGCGTGCCCACCATCAGCCAGTGCGAAGGCCCCGCCGCGGCCATCAATCCTGCTTGCGGCGGCACGGGCGCCCTCGCGCCGGTGACGTCTCCCCCGGGCGGGAGCGGGACCGGTTCGGGCGGGAGCGTTGGCGGGGGATTGAACGGCGGATCGGGGGCGGGTCCGGGAGGCGCTCCGACGGGAGGCGGGACGGGCGGGATGGGCGGGAGCCTGTCGAACATCCTGGGCAAAGCCATGAACCAGCCCGCCCCGGGCGGAAGCCCCGGCGCCGCTCCGGCGGCCGGAGGCGGCGGGGCCGCGGCTCCGGGCTCCGGCACGGCCTCCGGCCCCGGCCCCGCGTCGGCGCACCCGTCATCGCCGTTCGGCCCGGGCTCGGAGCTCGCGATCAAGGCCGGCGTCCAGCTGCAGATGGGCGACCTGTCCGCCGCCTGCGAGACCTCGCGCGCCGCGCTCGCCCTCGACCCGAAGGACGCCAAGGCGCTCAAGATCGAGGGCCTCGCCTGCCGCTCCGGCCTGGCGAGCGGTCCTAAGGCCGTCACCGGCGGCGACCTCAAGCCGGCGCCCGGGGGGAAGGAGGTGGCCCTCGACGCGGGCTCCCGCTCGAAGCTGCTGCGCGGCGGGACGGAGGGCGGCGCCATGACCGGCCCCGGCGCCCTGCAGGCCTGGCTGCTGCGCATCGAGGAGACGAAGGCGCTCGACGACAACGCCCAGGTGATCATGCTGTGCGACGAGGCCTTGCAGGAGTTCCCCGGGAACACCCATCTTCTGGACTCCAAAGCCACGGCGCAGAACAAGCTCAAGGATTTCAAGGGCGCGCTCGCGGCGGCCGACGAGGCGCTGAGCCTCGACTCGAAGGACGCCGTCGCCTGGGCGAACCGGGCCTTCGCGCTCGGCGGCCTCGGCGACAAGAAAGGGATGATCGATTCCTTGCGCGAGGCGGCCGCCCTCGACCCGCGCTTCGAGGCGGCGCTCAAGGCCGCCCTGGCAGACGAGGCGGCGGGCCTGTTCGACGCCGCGGCCAAGCCGGGGTTCAAGCTTCCCGCGCTGCCGAAGGCGGTGTGGATCGGCGTGCCGGCCGCCGCGGGCTTCCTGCTCATGCTCCTCGTCGTGCTCCTGGCCCGGCGGCGTGACGCGCCCGCCGCGACCGTGGCGTCGGGCCCGGTCGCGCCGCGCGCGATCGGGGCCGGGGACGTCCTGGGGGGGAACTTCCGCGTCGACGGCGAGCTCGGCCGCGGCGGCATGGGCATCGTCTACGACGCGCACGACGAGAAGCTCGACCGGCGCGTGGCCATCAAGCAGCTGCAGCGCGACGCGGGCACCACGCCGGCGGACCTCGAGCGCTTCCTCAAGGAGGCCCGCCTCGTCGCCAAGCTCAAGCACCCCAACCTCGCCGAGATCTACACCGTCCTCGAGGAGCGGGGAGAGCCCCTGCTCGTCTTCGAGTACGTCGACGGGCGCACCCTCGACAAGGTCATCGCCACCAACCGCGGCCTGCCGCTCGCGCAGGCGGAGAAGGTCCTCGACGGCATCACCGGAGCGCTCGATTACGCGCACCGCCTGAAGATCATCCACCGCGACCTCAAGCCGTCGAACGTGATGGTCTCCCGCGACGGCGCGACGGTCAAGGTCATGGACTTCGGCATCGCGCATCAGGCGACCTCCACGGGGCTCACCCGGACCGAGGCCTCCGGCACGCCGCCGTACATGTCGCCCGAGCAGGGCATGGGCTCGGTCTCGAAGTCCTCCGACCTGTACGCGCTCGGGGTGATGACCTATGAGATGGTCGCCGGGGTCCGTCCGTTCGAAGGACCGGACTTCCTGGAGCCCAAGCTGCGCAAGGAGTTCGTCCCCGTGACGCAGCGCGGCCGGGCCCTGCCCGCCGGGCTCGACGCGTTCTTCGCCGCGGCCCTCGACCCCGACCCGACGAAGCGCCCGGCCACGGGCGCCGCGTTCCTCCTCGCCTTCCGACAGGCCCTCGCCTGACCTTGACTTCCGCCGGCCCCGGGGCTATAATGAGGGTAACAGTTCAACATTAAACTATATGGGACCGAGATACCGAGGCACGAAGACGGAGGTCCGGGCGCTGGCGGCGTTCGTCGCGCTGCAGCGCGCGGCGGGCTCCGTCGAGGGGAGCACGCAGGAGGAGATCCTCCGCGCGGGGCTGACGCAGAGCCAGTTCGGGGTGCTGGAGGCGCTGCTGCACCTGGGGCCGCTGTGCGCCAAGGACCTGGCGCGGAAGATCCTGCGCTCGAAGGGCAACCTGACCATGGTCATCGAGAACCTGGAGAAGGGGGGGCTCGTCGAGCGGACGGCGCGCGCCGAGGACCGGCGCTTCCTCACGGTGGCGCTGACCAAGAAGGGCCGCCGCCTGGTCGCGGGGATGTTCCCGCGCCACGCGGGGACGATCGTCAGGGCGTTCCGGGTGCTGACGGCGGACGAGCAGGAGGAGCTGCGGCGGCTGTGCCGCAAGCTCGGCAAGGCGCAGGGCTAAAGGAGGCGGTATGAACACCAACGAAGGCTACATCGAGGTCAAGAAGGCGGGGGACCGCTTCCATACCCAGATCTCCTGGCTGAACGGGCGTCACAGCTTCAGCTTCGGGCAGCACTACGACCCGACGAACACCCATCACGGCCTGCTCCTCGTCAACAACGAGGACTACATCGAGCCGATGAAGGGCTTCTCCACGCACCCGCACCAGGACATGGAGATCGTGACCTGGATGCTCGAGGGCGAGGTCGAGCACAAGGACTCCATGGGGAACAAGGGCATCATCTACCCCGGCCTGGCCCAGCGCATGAGCGCCGGCACCGGCATCTACCACTCGGAGATGAACTCCCGCAGCGAAACGCGCGCGCACCTCGTGCAGATGTGGGTGCCGCCGGACACGGACCGCATCACGCCCGGCTACGAGCAGCTCGACATCACCTCCGAGCTGGCCAAGGGCGGGCTCGTGGCGCTCGCCTCGGGCGATAAGGACCTGGCGGCCATCCGCATCAAGCAGAAGGACGCGACCTTGTGGGTCGGCCGCCTGGCCCCGGGCAAGACGGTGAAGGTGCCGGAGTCATCTCACGTCCACCTGTTCGTCGGCAAGGGCTCCGGCACGCTCGCCGGCGCCGGCGAGCTGGGCCAGGGCGACGCCGCCCGCCTCGTGCGCGCCGGCACCCCCGCCTGGACCGCCGGCCCCAAGGGCTCCGAGATCCTCATCTGGCAGACCGAGGTCCGTTGAGGCGATGAGGGGTCAGACCTCCCGTTGTTGCGTTGTTTTGCAACAACGGGAGGTCAGACCCCAAGGTCGTTCGACCTTAAATGCCATAATGATGGGATGAGAGGACGAGGACGCGGCGGGCATCAGAGCCAGAAGGGCGGCAACCGGGGCGGAGGCAAGAGCTCCGGGGGCGGGCAGTTCCTCGAGGGCAAGCTCCAGCACAAGGGGCGCTTCGGCTTCCTCATCTCCGAGGTGGCGGGCACGGCCGACGCCTACATCAGCGGCCCGACCTTGAGCCTCGCCATGGACGGCGACCGCGTGAAGGTCCGCCTCGGCGGCGAGCGCAACGGCAAGCGCATGGGCGAGATCGTCGAGGTCCTCTCCCGCGCGCGCACCACCGCGATCGGCTTCCTGCGCAAGGCCGGGAAATACTGGGCCGTCGTGCCCGAGGGCTCCGACGAGGCGCAGGCCATCGTCGTCCTCGGCTTCGCGCCCGGCGCCGGCGAGCCCGAATCGGGCGTCCTCGTCGCGATCAAGATCGACCGCTGGCCCACGCCCACCGTCGTCGCGGGCGGCACCGTGACCAAGATCCTCGGCAAGGCGAGCGAGCCCTCCGTGCGCCTCTCCGCCACGCTCGCCTCCAAGGAGATCGACACCACCTTCCCCAAGGCGGTCGAGAGCGAGGCCGCGAAGTTCGGCCTCGACCCGACGCCCGAGCAGTGGGCCGGGCGCAAGGAGCTGTTCCACCTCCCCGTGTTCACCATCGACGGGGCCGACGCGAAGGACTTCGACGACGCCGTCTCCCTCGAGGAGCTCCCCGGCGGCTCGTGGCGCCTGGGCGTGCACATCGCCGCCGTCGCCGAGTACGTCAAGCGGGGATCCGCCATCGACGCCGAGGCGGTCAAGCGCGCCACCAGCGTGTACCTGCCCGGCCGCTGCATCCCGATGCTTCCGCCCAACCTTTCCGACCACCTCTGCTCGCTGCGCCCCGACGTGCCGCGCCTGACCGTGACCTGCTGGCTCGAGCTCGATGAGCACGGCGCGCCGGGGAAGGTGGAACTACAAGAGACCGTCATTCGCTCCTGCCGGCGCTTCACATACGAGGAAGTTCAGGATGTCGTCGACGGGAAAGCCGTCGAGCGCGTGACGCCGGAAGTCAAAGCCGTGGTCCTCAAGATGGGAGCCCTCGCCAAGAAGCTGACCAAGGTCCGCATGCGCCGCGGCGCCCTCGACTTCATGACGACCGAGTACTACGTCAAGATGGACGAGCAGGGCCAGCCCCTGATGGTGCTCAAGCGCCCTCGCCTCGACAGCCACCGGCTCATCGAGGAGTTCATGGTCGCGGCCAACGAGGCCGTCGCCCGCACCTTGTCGAAGAACAAGGTCCCCTTCATGCGCCGCCTGCACGAGACGCCCGACCCCGTCCGCCTCCAGGCGCTGCAGGAGGAGATGGGCCTGCTCGGCATCGTGGCCAAGACCTCGCTCGTCGCTCACCCGGTCGAGGGGCTGCAGAGCCTTCTCGCCGCCGCCGTCGGCCACCCCTTCGAGGAGACCGCCAACATCCAGGTCATCCGCAGTCTGAAGCAGGCGCGCTACTCCGCCGAGGCGGGCGGCCACTTCGGCCTGGCGTCGAAGGACTACTGCCACTTCACTTCCCCGATCCGCCGCTACCCCGACCTCGTCGTCCACCGCGCCGTCAAAGGCCTGCTCAAGGGCGACAAGACGAGCCACGTGTCCGGCATCGACCTGGAAGGCCTGGCCGTGCATTGCTCCGAGCGCGAGCGCGGCGCCGCCGAGGCCGAGCGCAAGGCCGTGGACATGGCGCGCGCGGCCATTTTGGGCCGCTCCGTCGGCCAGATCTTCGACGGCGTCGTCATCAACGTCACCACCGCGGGCGCCTTCGTGTCGCTGTCCGAGTCCGGCGCCGTCGGCCTGTGGCGCGGGGCCAACGCGACGGTCGGCCAGAAGCTCAAGGTGAAGCTCACCGGCGTCGACGAGGCCATGGGCCGCATCGAGCTCGAGCCGGTCAAGGACTCCCTGCCCAACCAGATCCGCGTCACCCCCTGGCAGAACAAGCACAAGCCCGCCAAGCCCTCTCCCTGGCAGAAGCGCCGCCGCCGCTAGCCGCCCCCGGCGTCTTTTTTGGGGGTCAGGCACGCAAATTCGTCGAATTCTCCGATGACGAATTTGACGAATTTGCGAGCCTGACACCGTTAGTGACGCTAGTTACGAGAACTTGAAATAGCGTCGTAACAGGTCCAGGGCATACTCCCGATGTCGGCACCCCCCGACGGGAGTACACCGAGATGAACATCATGATGGTCGCGGCGGTCGCCGGTCATGGGAACAATCCAGGGCTGCCTTGCCAGGAAAGCGGGCTGTTCTGCCTGTTCCTGGCGATCGCGGGGCTGATGCTGCTCACCGCCGCCGGTCTGATGGTCCGCCGCGAGGGGCCGCGTCACGCGGTCCGCTACGCGCGCTCACACCGCCGCACGAACGGCCTTTAGGTCCTCCCACCGGGTCGTCCAGCAGGGGGACTGGCTCTCGCAGCGCGAGCCCCAGGCCGTCGACGACTTCTCCCCGCCGTAGCGCAGGGCGCCGGCGCCGAGCGCGGCGTTGAGCCGGTCGACGGTCTTCGACAGGCGCGCGGACCTCTCCGCGGAACCGTCGTCGAAGAACTCGCTCTGCGCGGTGTCCGCGCTTTCCAAGCCGCCCAGGACGATGCCCGCCTTCTTGTAGGCGCGCCCCTCGACGAACAGCTTGTCGGCCAGCGCCTTCGCGGCGCGGATCAAGGTCGGCGTGTCGTTGGTGGGGGAAAGGCGCACGCTCTCGCCGTCCATGACCGGGCGGTCGTCCTCGCGCCAGCCGAAGTGCACGCCGAGCTCTCCGGCGCGCAGGCCGTGGCGGCGCGCGCGCTCCGCGGCGCGGGCGGCGAAGGTTCCGAGGGCCGACTGCAGGGCGTCGAGCGAATAGACCGGCTTGCCGAAGGAGCGGGACACGGTCACCGACTGGCGCGCGGCGGGCGCGTCGGCGAGCGTCAGACAGGAGACCCCGCGCAGCTCGTGGGCGAGCTTGAGGCCGCCGATGCCGAGCGTGCTCTGGACCACGGCGTCGCGCAGCCGGGCGAAGTCCCCGGCCGTGCGCACGCCGTAGGGAGCCAGGCGCAGGGCGGAGCGCTTGGCGATGCCCCACACGTGAGTCACCGGCGTCTCGTCGAGCACCTGTTCCCTTAAGACGGGATCGAGCAAGGACAGCACGCCGCCGAGCTTCTTCGCCTTGTCGGAGCCGAGCTTGGCCAGGGCCTTCGTCGGCCCCAGGCCCACGGCCACCGGCAGGCCGGTCCAGCGGCGCACCTCGGCGCGCAGGGCGTGGGCGCGGGCCTCGAGGAGCTTGTCATCCGGGAAGGTCAGGAAGGACTCGTCGACGGAGTAGTTCTCCACGACGGGCGCGTGGCGGCCGAGGACGGCCGAGACGCGCCGCGACATGTCCACGTACAGCTCGTGGTTGGCCGAGAGCGAGACGATCTTGTGCTCGGCGACGAGGGCGCGGATCTCGAAGAACGGCGCCGCCATGCCGACGCCGAGGGCCTTGGCCTCCTCCGAGCGCGAGATCACGCAGCCGTCGTTGTTGGAGAGCACGATGACGGGGCGCCCCTCGAGCTCGGGGCGGAAGGCGCGCTCGCAGGAGACGAAGAAGTTGTTGCAGTCGACGAGGGCGAAGGCGGTCATCGCTACGGCGCGCGCACGACGAAGGTCACCACGCCCCAGATCTCGAGGCCGTCGTCCTCGCGCCAGCCGGGGGGCAGGCGCCGGGTCAGCATCTCGCCGCGGACCACGGCCACGACCACGCGCCCCGGGGCGGGGGGCTCGGCGCGGTCCACGATCAGCAGGTCCCCGTCCTTGACGTCGGCGTCGGGCGCCGAGCCCGTGGCGCGCAGGAAGAAGGTCGCCGCCGGCCGCTTGATGAGGCGGTCGTCGAGCTTGAGGCCGACGTCGTTGTAGTCCTCGCTGGCGACGAACATGGGGCTTAGTATAATCGAACACTCGTTCGAACGCAAGGGGCTCGGGGGAAAGAAGAAGGGCCTCGCTTTCGCGAGGCCCTTTCGTCTTGAACGGCTTAAGGCTTAATAGGCGCCGATCTCGCTCTCGAGGTCCTGCTCGGGCAGGCTCTGGTGGCGGTCGGAGCGCACCGGGGACTTCTCGGCGGGCTGGCGGCGGCCGTCGAAGAGGTTGTCCAGGGCGTCGCGCTCGGCGGCCTTGTCCTTGGGCGCGTCGTTCTTGGCCGGGGCGGAGAGCTGGGCGCGAAGGGCGGGGTAGGGGAGGACGCCTTCGTGCGCGTTGAGCTTCCACATGTGCTCGGGGATCGCGGAGATGGGCAGCGAGGGCATCGTGGGGGTGATGACGGGGATGATCGGGTTCGGGATCTGGGCCGGGACCGGGGTCTGCGCCGGGGTCGGGGCGGGGGCGGCCGCGAGCACGATGGACGGGGCGAGCAGGGGCGCCGGGAGGCTGATGCGCGGGCTGATCACGATGTTGGGGACCGGGCCGGGGAGGTTGACGCCGGTGCCGATGTAGATGTTGCCGCGGCCGCCGGGGAGGATCGAGGTCACCTGGGCCGAGGCCGAGGTCGCGAGGATCAGGGAGAGAGTGGCGAAGAAAGTCGTCTTGGTGTTCATTGCCCCTACAGTATACGGGGCGCGGCGTAAAACGCCGATGAGAACGGTCAACCTATGTAATTGATGTTGGTCAAACGCAATTATGCTGTAAAAACAACACAAAAAATAAATATTGCCCGAAGGACCTAGAAGGTTTCGGTGTCCAAAACGATGGTCACCGGCCCGTCGTTGACCGATTCCACCGCCATGGAGGCGCCGAACTCGCCCGTGCGCACGGTCAGTCCCGCGGCGGAAAAGAGATCCGCGGCGCGGCGATACAGCGGCTCGGCCTTGTCCGGGCGCGCGGCGGAGGTGAAGTCGGGACGGCGGCCGCCCTTGAGCGAGGCGCACACCGTGAATTGGGAGATAAGGAGTATTTCGCCTTTGACGTCCATCACGGACTTGTCGAACTTCCCCTCATCGTTGGGAAAGATCCGGAGGACGAGGATCTTGTCGACCAGCTTCTTGAGCGAGGCCTCGTCATCGTCCACGCCGACGCCGAGCAGGACGAGGAGGCCGGGCCCGATCGCGCGGGTCTCGCCCGAGCAAGGTCCGTCGCGCAGGGTCACGGAGGCCGACAAAACGCGCGTCGCCACGGCTTTCATGAGATATAGTTTATCTTCTTATGCGCCTGTTCATCGCCGTCGCCGCGGACGAGGAGATTAAGTCGGCCGCCGCCGAGGCCGTCGCGCGCCTGCGCCGGGCCGGGGGGAGCTTCCGCTGGGTGGACCCGCGCGACATGCACACGACCTTGCGCTGGTTCGGCGCGGTGGACGAGAGCCGGCTGCCCGAGATCCAGGAGCTGATGACGCGCGCCGCCGCGGCGACCGCCCCGTTCGAGGTCGTGTACGGCGGCGTGGACGCGTTCGACTCGCACGAGGAAGCCCGCGTGGTCTGGATCGGCCTGACCGAGGGCAAGGAGCCGATGGAGAGGCTCGCGGGCCTGCTGCAGCGCGACGAGCCGCGCCCCTACGCGCCGCACCTCACTCTGGGCCGCAACCGGGACGACGCGGCCCCGCCCGGGTTCGTCGCCGCGCTCAAGGCGGAGCCCGTGTTGGGCATGCGCCGTCCGGTGACGAAGATCAGCCTGTACGCGAGCAAGCCCGCGCCCTTCGGCCACGCCTACGAGATCCTCTTCGAGGCCGACCTGGCCGGCGCCGCTTAATTCGGCGGCGTGTTCGTCGCCGGCTCGACCTCGGGGATGGTCGGGATGAGGCTTTCCAGGTTGCTGTTGCCCGGAGCCGTGTCCGTCGAGGATTTGAGCGGCGTGCCCGGCGCGGATCTCGGCGCCGAGCCGCTCGAGCCCGCGGGCGAGCCCGACGAGCCGCCCCCGCCGCCGCCCGCGGTCTGCGAGGTGGTCCCGCCCAGCAGCTCGGGGTGGTTGATGACTTCCTTCCAGTTGCACACCGGCGAGATGTTGGAGCAGGCGCCGACCCAGCCGTTGCCGTAGGCCCAGGCGAGGAAAGGGTTTCCCGGCTGCACGAGAACGCTGCCGTTGCCCTTGTAGGTCCAGCGCGGACCGATCTTGCCTTCGGGGTTCTTGCCCAGGACCTCGCCCTCGCACTGCACGCGCATGGGGTCGCCCTCGGGGCGCAGCGGGCAGCAGCCGCGGCCGGAGAACCCGATCGCCGAGCAGTAGCTCCCCGAGCAGACGATCGGCGTGGAGTCCACGACGCGGCGGTTGCCGTTGCCGCCCATCAGGTGGAGGTTGATGTGATGCAGCCCCGGAGGCTTCGGCCAGCAGCCGGTGGTGCCGGGGGGCGGCGTGAGGGCCGGGTCCGTGGCCGCGGTCGAGGACCCGGAACCGGACGCGGTCGCGGGCGAGGGCTGGCCGGTGTAGCCGGCCGGCGGGACGTAGGGCTTCTCGAAGCCCTTGGGCGCGGGGTGGGAGCCGTCGTAGGCGTTCCACTGCCACCGGGGCTTTCCGTCGGCGCCGTCGACGACCGTGACGTAGCCGCCGTTGCCGGCGAGATCCGTGGCGTCGCCCTTGCCGTGATGGGCGTTGTCCTGGCCCAAGGCTTGCTCGATGAGCTTCTGGTTCTCGGGCGTGGGCGGAAGGGATTGGGCCAGGCGGGCGAACTCGCTCTTGGGCGAGCCGGGCAAGGTGCTTCCGTCGGGGGCGAACCCGGAGAGGAGGTTCGCGAAGGCGCCCTTCTCATAGCCGTCGCCCTTTTGGATCAGCGCGTCGCCCATCTTGGCGCGGGCCTCCGCGGCGCCCGCCGCGGCGGAGCCCTTGGCGTCCGCGGCGATCTTGTCGGCGTCGAGCGCGGGGCCGCAGCCGCCCATGCCGCCGCCCATGCCCCCGCCGCAGGCCATCGCGGCGAAGACGAAGGCCAGGAGCGCGGCGCGGCGGGGATCGACGCCGAGGATGGTCATGGCTTATTTTTTCCCGTAGTTGGGCACCTGATAGGCCTTCTCTCCGCACACCTTGGACACGTTCGAGCAGGCGCGGACGATGCCCTTGCCGTAGGCGAAGGCCAGGAAGGGGTTGTCCGGGTGCCGCTCGACGCCGCCGTCGCCGCCGATGTAGGACCAGTGCGGCCCGTGGATGCCGTCGGTGCGGTCCTTGCCGAGCAGGATCAGCTCGCAGGTCACGCGCATCGGATGCCCTTCCGGCTTGACCGGGCAGCAGTTCCGGTTGTCGTCGCCCATCGTCTCCTGGCAGTAGCGTTCGTGCTTCGTCCCCTTCCCGGTGGAGCAGACGATCGGCGTGGAGTCGACCTTGAAGCGGTTGCCGTTGCCGCCCATCAGGTGGACGTTGATGTGGTGAAGGGGAGGAACGTCGCAGTCCATGGACGGCGTGCCCCGCGGGGTCTCCGGCTCCTCGTAGGTGTTCTCGCCTTCGTCCTGGTCCTGCGGCCGCTGTCGAGGCACCGCCCCGCCCCCGCCTCCGCCGCCTCCGCCGCCTTCGTCGTCGCGGCGCGCGGCCGCCGGACGGGCGGGCTGGCGGTAGCCGCGGGAGGCCTTCCTGACCGGGACCGGCTCCGCCGACGGGGCCGCCGCCTCCGTCGTGGTGGTGGTCGTCGTCGGGGCCTGGTCGGCGTCCTGGGCGGCGGCCTCCTCGGTGTTCTCGGCTTCTTCGGCGGGGGCCCGGCTGGGGAAGGCGGCGAAAGCGGTCAGAACGGCGCACACGGCCAGGAATCGGGGGGTGGTCATGGAGGGTCCTCTCGTGACCACAGTGTAGGTCCGGGCCGGGGGCCTGTCAAGATTGGAATTACGCCGCGGGTTAGAACGCTTCGTACTGCGGCTTCCACAGCCGCGAGAAGCCGATGGAGACGCCCAAGGTCGTGACATAGCCCTTGTCCGGGCGGGTCTTGAGCTGGAACCAATAGAAGTCGAAGTAGGGCGCCACCGACAGGTACTTGCGGATGGGGATGCGCAGCTTGACGTTGAAGTCGCCTTCCAGGCGCAGGTCGCCCGCGGTGTCCTGCTTGGTCAGGAAGAAGTAGTTGTTCCACAGCTCGCCCTGGAGCAGGGCCTTGGCGGGGCCGACCTCCCGGGAGAACACGGAGCGCAGGCGCAGACCGCTCTGGGTGTTCGGGGGCTCGCGGCCGAGGTCGCGCTTGATGATGCCCGAGAGCACGAGCGAGCGCACGAAGGTGCCGTCGAAGAACTCGACGCCGGGGAAGAGGCTGTACGCCTGCTTGCGGCGCAGGCCGAGGGCGGCCTCGAACTCGCCGTCGTACTGCAGGCCGAGCGACGGGCCCCACGAGCGCGCGAGCCACTCGCTGCGGATCTGGCCCGCGCGTTGGGTCCCGAGGGTCAGGAGCATGATGCGGTTGGCCGCGAGGTTGACGGTCGCCGGCGCGTTGCGCGGCTCGATGCGGCTCTTCGCGTACTCCGCCTCGACGGTGTTCGTCCACTTGAACTCGCTCTTGAGGTACTCGGCGTCGGCCTTGAACACGCCGCCGACGAGCAGCTCGTTGAAGCCCTGGATGCGGGAGTTGGGCACCGCGTTGAACTCGTCGGACCTCACGACCTTGGTCTGCCGCAGGTTCAGGCCCACGTCGCGGAAGTTCAGGCGCCAGAGGCCGGGCGTGCTCAGCGGCGCGCCGGTCATCCAGTCGTGGTAGTCGGCGGGGGAGGTCCTGCCCGCGCGCGCGCGCAGCTCCTCGAGGACCGCGGGGCCGACGGCGGGCGAGCCCGGCATCGGGTCGCGCGGCTCGGGCAGGCCCAAAGCGTCGGCGGCCGCGCGCGAGGTGGCGACGCGGTAGATCCCGGAGGCGTCGAGCGGGGCGCCGCGCACGCGTTTCTTCGAATCGGCGCCGGCGACGACGAAGCGCGGGCGGCCGCCGAGGGAGCCGCCCGAGGCCTCGCGGCGGGACTGGTCGGCCGACTCGTCGATGAGGGCCTTGAGGCGGTCGCCCTTGAGCGCGACGATCACCGCGGCGTCGGACGGCCCGAGCCACTCGCGCACATAGGACTCGCGGATCTCGCCGACGCTCTGCACGCCGAGCGCGGGGGCGAGCAGGAGGCCGGCCTCGGCCTTGCCGCGTTCGGAGAGCAGGCCGGCGGCCATCGTCCAGAAGTCGCGCGCCTCGTAGATCGGGAAGCCCCCGGCGCGCTCGCCCGGCGTGAACACCGCTCGCGCGTCGGGCAGCAGCGGGGGGATGGTCGAGCTCAGGATCGCGAACGCGTCGAAGGAGCCCTCGGGATAGCCCTCGGCGGGGTTGACGGAGTCGTCGAGGAACACGGCCGATTGCGCGACGCGCCAGTCCACGCGCTCGCCGTCGGGCGTGCGCGTGACCTCGACGAGGTTCAGGGCCGGGTCGTAGGCGCGCAGGGGCGGGAAGGCGTTGGCGAAGACGGGGCGGTCGTCCTGCTCGACGACGCTCGCCGGCGGGGCGGTGCGGCTCAGGAACGGCGCGTCGTCGCCGATGACCAGGTCGAGGCCTCGCGCGAACGTGCTGAGGCGCGCCTGGTCGGAGCTCGTCAGGTCGGAGAGGACGATGACGAGGTCGGCGTCGGCGCGCAGGCGCGGGATCAGGGGCTCGATGGCCGCGAGCGGGTCGAGGATCTTGAAGGCGCCGAGGCCCTGGGCCTTGAGCGCGCGCTCGGCGCGCGGCGGGGTGAGGCCCGCGACGGCCACTCGCACGCCCGAGGCCTCGAACACCTCGTAGGGACGCACGACCGTCCTCGCGGTGTCCGTCGAGTAGACGAGGTTGGCCGACAGCCAGCGCGCGCCCTCCGGACGCGCCGCGGCGTACGCGGTCAGCTCGGGCCAGTGCTCGAGCTCGGAGGTCGAGACGGAGGCCAGGCGCAGGCCCGCCCGTTCGAGCGCGGCGAGGACGGCCGCGCCGTGCGCGTCGGAGCCGGCCGAGCCGAAGGTTCCCCCGCGCGCGAGGCCGGTGAACGGCGCCTTGGCCGCCTCGCCCTCGGCGGCGGCGCCCATGCGCCCGAGCCCTCCGAAGGTGCGGCCGACGACGGCGACCGCGGCGTCGCGGCCTTTCCAGCGCAGGCGGTAGTACGCGGCCAGGCCCGAGCGCACGCGGCCCGTCGCCGGCTTCTCCAGGCGCGCGCGCAGGGCGAGCAAGGTCTCCCCGTCGGGGCCGGTCGTCGACGCGAACTCGGCGTCGCCCGGGATGAGGCGCACCGAGTCGGCGACGCGGAAGGTCTTCGGGTCGGCGGCGGCCAGCCGGAGCGACTCGACCAGGGACTCGTCGGCCGGGAACACGAACACGACCTCCGCGTCGCCCTCGAGGACGGCGGCCGTCGAGGTCTCGTCGCCGTTCGGCGCGCCCCGCCCCGGGGGCAGCCGGAATCGGTAGTCCGGCCCGCCGAAGTACACCGGCACGCTCTCCACGCCGAGCAAGGCCGCCTCGCTCCCCGCGTCGCGCAGCACGCGCTCGAGCGGCTGCGCCAGCTGGAGCGTGGTGCGGGTCGGCGTGTCCTCGATCAGCGCCAGCCGCACCGGCGGCGCGGCGTGGACCGAGACGGCGAGGGCGAGCAGGAACGCTATCACGAGACGGGCATTCTATCAAACGCCGATATGGGCGGGGCCGCCGGCGGCGGCGTCACGCTTCGTCCGGGGCTTCCTTTATTGAGTGACCGCGTTGCGCGAGCGGCGCTCGGCCTGGCCGACGGGCAGGGGCGGCGTCAGCGCGGTCAGGTCGGCCGCGATGCGCAAGGTCTCGTCGAGCACGGAGTCGGGCGCGTCGGCGCTCGTCCCGGGGCCGTCCTCGTCGTCGTCGGCGGGCGGGGCGGGAGGCGTCGCGGCCGGCGCGGTGGACACCGCGGGAGCCTTGCCGTCGAGGATGGCCAAGGTGATCTCCTCGGAGGGGAACGGCTTGTCCTTGCGGGCGGCGCGCTCCTTCTTGCGGGCCGCGGCGCGGTCCTCGTCGGTCTTGCGCTCGGCCAGGCGCGCTTTCTCGTTGAGCGACAGGGCCTTGTCCTTCTTCTGCTTCTCCCAGCGCGCCATGTCCTCCTTGATCCACTGGAACTCGCGGGAGGAGGCGACGCGGACGGTCGACGCCTTGGCCAAGGCCGACAGGCGCGCCTGCAGGGTCGCGCTCCTGTCATAAGGCGCGGGCTCGACCTCGTCGTAGGGCAGGGCGCTCTTCTGGGAGGATTCGGTCGACTCGCTCAGGTCCCCGTAAAAGGGGATGTGGATGTCGGGCAGCACGCCGCGGTGCTGCGTGGAGCCGCCGGAGACCCGGTAGAACTTCTGGATGGTCAGCTTCAGCGCGCCGGGCTTGTAGGAGCGGTAGGCGGGGGGAAGGTACTGGTTCAGCTCGAGCACGGACTGCACGGTGCCCTTGCCGAAGGTGTTCTTCTCGCCGACGACGATGCCGCGGCCGTAGTCCTGCAGCGCGGCCGCGAAGATCTCCGAGGCCGAGGCGGAGCCGTGGGAGGTCAGCACGATCATCGGCCCGTCGAAGGCGGTCATCGAGTCGGTGTCGCGCAGGAGCTTGATGGTGCCGCGCGCGTCCTTGACCTGGACGACGGGGCCGGCGTTGATGAACAGGCCCGTCAGAGAGACGGCCTCCGACAGGGAGCCGCCGCCGTCGCGGCGCAGGTCGATGATCAGGGAGTCCACGCCGCGGCGCTTCATCTCGCCGACGAGGCGCTCGGTGTCGCGCGTGGCGCTCTTGCCGTCGGAGCCGCCGCGCATGTCGGCGTAGAAAGAGGGCAGGTCGAGCACGCCGACGCGGACGTTCCGTCCGCTTTTTCCTGGTATGGTGAAGACCTTGGCCTTGGCCTCCTGGTCGGTGAGCTTGATCTCGTCGCGCACGAGGGTGATGACCACGCGCGTCGAGGGGTCGATCGCGTCGGCGGGGATGACGCGCATGCGCACGACGGAGCCCTTCTCGCCGCGGATCATCTGCACGAGGCGGTCGAGCTTCATGCCGACGGCCTCGACGAACGGGCCGTCGCCCTGGGCGACCGCCTCGATCTTGTCGTTGGGCTTCAGGCGCTTGTCGGAGTCCGCGGGGCCGCCGGGGACGAGGGAGACGATGCGCGCGTAGCCGTCCTCGGAGCGCAGGACGGCGCCGATGCCGACGAGGGAGAGCTTCATGCTGATGTCGAAGTTCTCCTTCTGGGCGGCGGCGAGGTAGTCGGTGTGCGGGTCGAAGACGCGCGTCAGCGCCGAGACGAAGGTGGAGAACACGTCGATGCCGTCGTACTCCTTGTAGCTGCGCAGGATGCGGTCGTAGCGCTGGTCGATCGTCTCCTTGGCCGTCAGCTCCTTGGCGGGCTTGGCGGGTTCCTCTTTCTTGGCCTCGGGCTTGGCGTCGGCCTTCGGCGCCTCGGCGACGGCGGGGGCCTTATCCTTCTTCTCCTGCGCGGCCTTCGCGGCGGCGGCCTTGGCCTCGTCGCTCTTGAGCTTGGCGAGGCGCTCGAGCAGGACCTCGTGCTTGATGCGCAGGCGCCACAGCTCCTTGGCGTCGGCGGGCGTCGCGGGCCAGGGCAGCTCGTGCCGGTCGAGGACGATCTTGTCGTCGTTGGTGAAGGTGAAGGTGGAGGAGGTCAGCTCCTTGACGAGGGCGACGCGCTCGTCGAGGCGCTTGAGCACGCGCTCGTAGATCTCGTAGGCCGCCTCGACGTCGCCGTCCTTGATGCGGTCGTCGAGGGTCGTCGCGTACTTGGCCTCGAACTCGTCCACGTCGCTCTTCTCGAGGATCATGTGGTTGTAGTCGTACGCCTCGATGTAGTTGCGCAGGAAATCCTTGGAGACGGCGTCGTCGATCGGGCGGCGCGCGTAGTGGGTCTGCTCGAGCAGGCGGCCGACGAGCTCGGCGACGATCGGGCCGCCGCCGTACTTGTCGAA